>Ga0213841_1000107_pt1 | contig 203813 bp, 200 predicted proteins | sample SWPATP23_FD_160125 | JGI IMG/M metagenome (GOLD analysis project Ga0213841, IMG submission 160125) | Coastal seawater microbial communities from Marineland, Florida, United States - SWPA TP2 #3 | ecosystem: Environmental > Aquatic > Marine > Coastal | place: USA: Florida | collected 2016-08-14
TCATATCGAGCCCGGTACGCGGCCTCCTGGTCGTCCGGCAGAGCTTCCCGGGCGAGGGCGAGTACACGTCTGTGGGTCTCGAGGTAACCTGAGAATTCTTCCCGGATTTCCGGATGAAGCGAGTCGTGGGACAGCTCCTCCTCCAGCGTTTCGATCTCTTGCCGGCAGGTATCCTTGACCCAGATGAGCCGATCCCGCTTCTGTTTTTCCTCCTTCGTAATCGGCCCGACGATCTCGACCTCATCGGTACGCATGTTGATGATGATATCGTCCGGATGCGGCAGGGGTGGGGGAGAGGTATCGCCGACGCGGGCCCTGCGTTCGAGTTCCTCCTCCCAGTTCAGCTTGTAGGTGACCATGGCTTCCAGGTAGTCGTCGTAGCGACGCCGTCTGTCTTTCTCGACATCGGATACCAGGTCCGTGAAGAGCCTCTGTGCCCGTGACTGGCCCTTGGCGGCATTGACGGCGATCGCCCGGAACACGGCCTGCGCCATGGGGACATCGACGTGGCCGTCGCCGTCGCGAACAGGGATCGTCCGGTAGGCCTCGTCGAGGATGATCTCCTTCAGGCGGTCACCAGGCAGCGATGGCTGCTGCCTGTTCCTGGCTCCTTTCGGTCTGCCGCGCGGGTTCCCCGATTGCCCCTTCTGGAATCGGGTGTGTTTCGGTGGCTTGCCGTAGCCCACCTCGTAGCCTGGCTCTTGCTGATCTCTCGGCGACGGCAGGTTCGGTATGTCATCGTTCCGACGCCGGCGGCTCATTCCGCCGCCTCCGCGAAGGCTGGTTCCCCGATGCCACAGGCCAGCTGGATGGCTTCGTCCTTCGCATAGACCTCCCACCGACGGATGATCCGGTCGCAGTAGACGGGATCGAGCTCGCAGAGGAAGGCGCGGCGTCCGGTCTTGTGTGCGGCGATCATTGTCGAGCCGGAGCCGCCGAAGGGATCGAGCACGATCTCGCCGCGGTGCGAGACATCCTTGATGGCGTCCGCGATCATCTGCACCGGCTTCACCGTCGGGTGCAGTTCCAGCTCTTCCATCCGGCCGGCCTTCATCGTGTTGACGCCTCGGTACTCCCAGACATTGGTCCGGTAACGACCATGCTGGCCAAGCTCGAAGGCATTGACGTGGGGAGCGGTGCCCAGCTTGTAGACGAAGACCAACTCATGGCGGGAGCGGTAAAAGGCGCCCATGCCGCCATTGTCCTTGGCCCAGACCACGAGGTTCTTCATCTCGTCGAAGACGGCACCGCCGGCATCCAGCATCTCGCGCAAGTGCCGCCAGTCCATGCAGATGTAATGGAGCGAACCGTCCATGGCGTGATCGGCCATGTTCCGGAAGGCGGCTTCGAGGAAGCTGGTGAACTCGGTTGCCGACATTTCGCCGGAAGCCATGGCGAACTCCCGGTGACGGACCTTGCCGAGACCGGACACATGGCCGCCGATGGGCACGTTGTAGGGCGGGTCGGTGAAGACCATCCGCGCCTTCTCACCGTCCATGAGTGTCGCGATCACCTCCGGGTCCAGGGCGCTGCCGCAGACAAGCCTGTGCGGTCCCAGCTGCCAGACGTCTCCCGGCCGGTAGATGACATCGGTCTCATCGAGGGGAGGGAGGGCCTCGTCAGCGGGGTCGCCGTCTTCCTTGGGCTCGAGACCATCCAGCAGGCCATCGATCTCTGGAATGGAGAAGCCGGTCACGGAGACATCGAAATCGAGGCCATTCATGTCCAGCAGCGCTCCCAGTTCGCCGGCCAGCAGTTCCTCGTCCCAGCCGGCGTTGAGTGCCAGCTTGTTGTCTGCCAGCACGTAGGCGCGCTTCTCGGCCTCGCTCATGTATTCGATCCGGACACAAGGCACCGTCTCCAGCCCGAGCAGCTTTGCCGCTGCCACCCGGCCGTGGCCGGCGAGGATGGTCATCTCGCCATCGATCAGCACGGGGTTGGTGAAGCCGAAGCTCTCGATGCTGTCGGCAATCTGCCGGACCTGTTTCCTGGAGTGGGTCCTGGCGTTCCGCTCCCAGGGCCGCAGCCGGCCCGGAGAGAGGTGTTCGAGGGAGTCGCGTCTCATGTCATTGCCTCATGGTTACATGACCTTGTTCTCCCCTTGTTCAAAACATGCCACGATTCGCCGACGGCCGCGAATCTGTCTCGCAGCCGCTGTTCGCGGTTTGGCAATGGCCTGTTGTGATCGATTTTGACGCAGGTCCAGGACGACCCGGACTCCAGGTCCCGAGGGTATCCTGTTCCGGATATCAACTTCCCAGATCGTCGCCGTTACTTCCCTGTTCGGTGCGGAGAAATTCCCTGTTCCGATGGCCAGGGAATTCGCACCTGGATTCCGCGGAGTTCGGGGCCCTCTGCGCGGCCCGAACGCCCGGTGGACGCCTTATACAAACAGGTTTCCCTGTAAATTCCCTGTAAATCAGGGAGTGTGATGCAAGAGACGGGTTCGGCGCTGACTGCGCACACGACCACTTCTTTCTGAGGGTTTCGCGTTCATCAGGACGGTTCCCCCGGTTTCAGAAGAACAGTAGTCGCGGTCCGCAAGGCGGACTGCGCAACGGCCTTCCATCAGCTTCGGACGATCTCGCCCATCCGGCCTGACTGGTAATCCCGCACGGCGGTCGTGATCTCGGCTTCTGTGTTCATCACGAACGGGCCGTAGCGGGCGACGGGTTCCTGCAAGGGTTGTCCGGCGAGCAGCAGGAAGCGGCCGCCCTCCGCTTCTGCTCCGGCGATCTCGATCGCGTCGCCTGAGCCGAAAACGGCCAGCTGGCTTCGTTCGACCCTTTGCCGTTCCTCTCCCAGCAGCACCGCGCCGTCAAACACATAGGCCGCGGCGTTGAAGCCGGGATCGATCTCGAGCCGCACATGTCCGCCCGGCTGCACGCGCCAGTCCTGCAGCCATACCGGCGTCCGGGTGCCAATGGACGCCCTTGCGCCCAGCGCCTCGCCGGCGATCACCGTCACCTCGATTCTGCCGTCCTCACTGACTGCCTTCGGGATACCGTCGGCGGGCAGGTGCTGATAGCCGGGCGCGGCTAACTTGTCCCGCGCGGGCAGGTTCACCCAGATCTGGAAACCGTGCGCCCTACCGCCATTCTCCCGGATCCGGGCGGACGGCAGTTCGGAATGCACGATTCCAGACCCGGCGGTCATCCACTGCACTTCCCCGGGGCCGATCAACTGGGTCTTGCCGGTGGAATCCTCGTGCAGCTTCTCGCCTTCCAGGATGTAGGACACGGTCTCGAAACCCCGGTGAGGGTGATCCGGCGCGCCGATCGCCTCGCCCGGGCCGTAGTCCACCGGCCCGACCTCATCCAGCATCAGAAACGGATCGACCAGGTCGATGCCGTGCGTGGGAAGGGCTCGGCGAATCAGGAAGCCTGCGCCTTCCCGTTGCTGATGGGCGGTGACAACGCCCGTGACCTTGCGGCTCATTTCAGACTCCCGAACAGGCGCTCGACTGTCAGGACCACGGCGTGACCAGGTACTTCTCGCCCGTCTTCATCGCGCGGTAGTCGGTGACCGCTTCCTTGGTCAGCATCTGCTCCAGATTGACCCGCTTCTTGTAGCTGCTGGAGAAGGTCGTGGTCAGGCTGCCCAGCACGCGCTGGCGCATCCGGACGATCGTTTCCATGCCGGCATTGGCCAGGAACGGGGTCAGCAGCCATCCCGACAGGGTCCAGCCGAAGCCATAGCTGGGCGTCAGGATCGTGGCCCCGACATCCAGCCTTCCGTAGATGAACATGCGCTTCGCCTGGTTCGAGCCGTAGCGCGAGTATTCCGACATCCGCGAGACTGCGACCTGTTCCATCGCCTTGAAGGCGGTGTCGACGGCCTGACCGCCGCCAATCGGATCGAAGCCGTAGAAGGCGCCGGTTTCGTCGATCGCGGCGCGAAGCTGATCCTTGAAGTCATCGTCCGAAGAGTTGACGACATGCTTCGCGCCGAGCGCCTTGAGCATGCCGACATGCTCGGCCTTGCGAACGATGTTGACCAGCTCGATCCCGTCCTCCTCGCAGATCCTGATCAGCATCTGGCCGAGGTTCGAGGCCGCGGCCGTGTGCAGGATGGCCTTCTGACCGTCCATCTTGGCGTTCTCGACAAAGCCGAGCGCCGTCATCGGGTTCACGAAGGCGCTGGCGCCGTCTTCTGCACTGTGATCGCCCAACGGCAGGCACATGGCGGCATCGGCGAGGCAGTACTGGCTGTAGGCGTTGCCGGGCACACAGGCGACGCGCTGGCCCATCAGGGCTTTCGCCATGTCGCTGTCGCCGGTCGCGACCACCGTTCCGGCGCCCTCGTTACCAGCGGGCAGCTTCATGCCGTGGCGTGCCTTGGAGCCGGTATTGAAGGGCTCGGGCATGCTGGCGACAAACTTCCCTGGCGTGTATTCGGCGTTCTCGAGATCGGCAGCGCCGGTCAGGATCGCGAGGTCGGACGGGTTGATCGGCGCCGCCTCCATCTTCACCAGCACCTTGTTGCCGGTGGGATCGGGTACCGTCACATCCTCGATCTCGACCGTCAGCGTTCCATTCGCCTCGAGTGTCGTGAAGAGCTGCTTGCCGCTGGTCGCCATGTCGTTGTCTCCAGATTCCAGTTCATGCGCGCCAACATACTCCGGGTTGCTGCGCGGCACGAGATGCGATGGCGCGCTCTTGGACAGAGCGGGCCGACAGCGCATCAGATCACCAGCGGAAGCCGTCCGCCGCGCAATCGCGGCCTCAGAGCGGCCGTCCGAAGCCGCCGCCTGACGGGGTGTGCATCACGAAGACGTCGCCGGGCAGGATGACGTGCTGGTCATTGCCGGCATGCTCGGTCCGCTCGCCATTGGCGCGTTCGATCCATTCCCTGCCGACCTCGCCCGGTTCGCCGCCGTCGACCCCGAAGGGCGGCACGCGGCGGTGGGAACAGAGCGTCGTCACCGTCATCTCTTCCAGGAACCGCATGCGGCGGATGATGCCGTCACCGCCCGAATGACGTCCCCGGCCACCCGATCCGTGCCGGATCCTGTAATCCTCCAGCCGGACGGGGAATCGGAACTCCAGGACCTCGGGATCGGTGCCCCGGGTGTTGGTCATGTGGGTCTGGATCGCCGAGCAGCCGTCGAAATCAGGCCCTGCGCCGGACCCGCCGCAGATGGTCTCGTAGTTCTGGATGCGGTCATTGCCCCAGACGAAGTTGTTCATGGTGGCCTGGCTGCCGGCCATCGCGCCGAGCGCGCCCATGAGGGCATTGCAGGCCATCTGACTGACCTCGGTATTGCCGGCGATCACCGCCGAGGGGTACTGCGCATGCATCATGCTGCCCTCGCGGGTGATGATCTTCAGCGGCCGGAAACAGCCCTCGTTCATCGGGATCGGCGCGCCGACCAGCGAGCGGAAGACATAGAGGACCACTGCCTTACAGACCGCCAGGGGCGCGTTGTAATTGTACGGGTCCTTGTCGGCGGTCTGGCTGAAATCGATGGTCGCCTGCCGCGCGGCATGATCGACCGTCACGGCCACCCTGATGAAGCGGCCATTGTCCAGTTCGTAGTCGTAGGACCCGTCCTGCAGCGCATCCAGGACGCGGCGCACCGACTCGGCGGCATTGTCCTGAACATGGCCCATATAGGCATGCACGGTATCCAGACCGAACTGGCGGATCATCTTCTTCACTTCGCGCACGCCGGTTTCGTTGGCGGCCACCTGGGCACGCAGATCGGCGATGTTGCTGTCGATGTTGCGGCAGGGATAGGGGCCTGACGCCAGCAGCTCCCTTGTGGCCTTTTCCCGGAAGGACCCGCCCTCGACCATCTTGAAATTGTCGATCAGGACGCCTTCTTCCTCGATCCGGGTCGAATCCGGCGGGGCGGAACCGGGCGTCTTGCCGCCGATATCGGCGTGATGCCCGCGCGAGGCGACATAGAAGAGCGCCGTCTCCCCGTCATCGTCGAAGACCGGCGTGATGACGGTGACGTCCGGCAGGTGCGTGCCGCCATTGTAGGGATCGTTCAGGGTGAAGACGTCGCCCGGCTTCATGTCCGGGTTGAGCCGGATCACCGTGCGGATCGATTCCGACATCGATCCCAGATGCACCGGCACGTGCGGCGCGTTCGCGACCAGGCCACCCTCCGGGTCGAACAGGGCGCAGGAGAAGTCGTAGCGCTCCTTGATGTTGACCGAGTAGGCGGTGTTGGCGAGCGTCGCGCCCATCTGCTCGGCGATGGACATGAACAGGTTGTTGAAGACCTCCAGCATAACCGGATCGACCTCGGTGCCGATGGCGACCTCGCGCTGCAGCGGTACGGTGCGGGTCAGGATCAGATGGCCCCAGGCGTTCATCTCGGCGCGCCATCCCGCCTCGATCACGTTGGTGCCAGTCGTTTCCTTGATAATCGCCGGACCGTCGACGGTCTGACCGGGCTTCATCCGGTCACGGTCATACAGGGGGACAGCGCCGTCTCCACCGAAACTGGCCTGGACCTCATCCACCGTTGAGGTCACCTCCGGGACAAGCTCCTGCTTCTGGTCGGCGATCTCCGCCGCGCCACCGATGGCCTCTACCGACAGCGCCTCGAAGATCAGTTCGCGGTCGTCTGCGGCGAAGCCGAAGCGCGCCCGGTGCGCCGTATCGAAGCCCGTGCGGAGTTCCTCCTCCGACCCGAAGGGGACTTCCAGCGCCTGATGCGAGCCGGCATAGCGCAGATGGGCGCGCCGGACAGCGGTCACGTCCGCCGCATCGACGCCCTGGGAGATCACTTCCCGGCCGGCTTCCTCGGCCATGCTGTCCAGCGTTCTTGCAGCGTCGGCAAGTTCGCCGAGCGGTTTCTCGAACTGCTGTTCCCGGAGCGCCCGGATCTCGGCCAGACCCATGCCATAGGCGCTGAGCACGCCAGCCATGGGATGGACGAACACGGTCTGCATGCCCAGGGCATCTGCGACCAGGCAGGCGTGCTGGCCGCCCGCGCCGCCGAAGCATTGCAGGGTGTATTTCGTCACGTCGTAGCCGCGCTGTACGCTGATCTTCTTGATCGCGTTGGCCATGTTCTCGACGGCGATGCGCAGGAAGCCCTCGGCGACGCTTTCAGGGCTGCGCAGCGCCTCGCCGGTGGCGTCGGCGATCTCCCGCGCCATCGCCTCGAACTTCACCCGAACCACGTCGCGGTCCAGCATTTCATCGGCGTTGGGGCCGAAGACGGGCGGGAAATGGGCCGGCTGCAGCTTGCCCAGCATGACGTTGCAGTCGGTCACCGTCAGCGGGCCGCCGCGGCGATAGCAGGCTGGTCCGGGATCTGCGCCGGCGCTGTCCGGGCCGACCTGGAAGCGCCCGTCCCGGAAATGCAGGATCGAGCCGCCGCCCGCGGCCACGGTGTGAATGTTCATCATCGGCGCGCGCATGCGGACGCCAGCAACTTCGGTCTCGAAGGAGCGCTCGTATTCGCCCGCGTAGTGGCAGACATCGGTCGACGTGCCGCCCATGTCGAAGCCGATCAGCCGGTCATGTCCGGCCAGTTCCGCGGTTTTCACCATGCCGACCACGCCGCCGGCCGGGCCGGACAGGATGGCGTCCTTGCCCTGGAACAGGCGGGCGTCGGTCAGGCCGCCATTGGACTGCATGAACATCAGCCTTGTGCTGTTGTGGCCGCCGAGTTCGTCCGAGACCTGGTTCACGTAGCGCCGCAGGATCGGGCTGAGATAGGCGTCGACCACCGTCGTGTCGCCGCGGGAGACCAGCTTCATCAGCGGCGAGACCTGATGCGACACCGAGATCTGGCCGAAGCCTTCCTCGGCCGCGATTGCGGCGACACGGGCCTCGTGATCGGGGTTCAGATAGCCGTGCATGAAGGCGATGGCGACGGAATCGATGCCGTCTGCCTTCGCGGCCCTGAGGGCGGTACGGGCGCTGTCCTCGTCCAATTCGGTAATGACATTGCCCTCGGCGTCCAGACGCTCGGTGACCTCGGCCACGCGTTCATAAAGCAGGGTCGGCAGGACAATGTGCAGGTCGAACAGGGTGGGGCGGGCCTGATGACCGATCCGCAGCAGGTCGCCCAGCCCCCGGGTGATCAGCAGCAGGGTGCGGTCGCCCTTGCGTTCCAGCAGTGCATTGGTGGCGACGGTCGTGCCCATCTTCACGGCCTCGACTGTGTCGGCGGGGATCGGCTCGCCCTTCTTCAGGCCCAGCAGGTCGCGCACGCCCTGTACCGCCGCGTCCCGGTACTGTTCGGGGTTCTCTGACAGCAGCTTGTGCGTGATCAGCGACCCGTCCGGACGCCGCCCCACCAGATCGGTGAAGGTGCCGCCACGGTCCACCCAGAATTGCCATTTGCTCATGGGATATTCTCTCAGTTCAGAAGTCGGACGCACAGGCCGCCGGTCAGTAGAAGAGGTCGGGCAGCCACAGCGCGATGTCGGGGAAGATCAGCAGCAGCGCGATCATCGCGAACATGGTGATCACGAAGGGCACCGCGCCGGTCATCACGTCGGTCAGGCTGCCTTTCTCCCGCACGCCCTGCACGACGTAGAGGTTGATGCCGATGGGCGGAGTGATCAGGGCGGTCTCCAGGATCACCATCAGCAGGATGCCGAACCAGACCGGATCGAAGCCGAGTTGCACCACGATCGGCGTGATCAGCGGGGCCGTGGTCAGAAGCATGGACAGCGTTTCCATGAAGCAGCCGATCACCACCAGCACGCCGATCAGCAGCAGCATGGTCTGCATGGGCGTCAGGCCGAGGCCGGCGACGAAATCCGCCAGCGCCTGGGTCAGCCCGATGATCGATAGTACGAAGTTCAGGAACACGGCAGCCAGGATGATCAGCATGATCATCGATGTCGTCCGCATTGTGCCCTCGACCGCTGCGCGCAGCATGGGCAGGGAAAGCGTTCGGTTGCTGGCGGCCAGTCCCAGTGCCGCGACGACGCCGAGGGCTGCGGCTTCGGTCGGGGTCGCCAGGCCGGCATAGATCGAGCCGACGACGACGACGAAGATGCCCAGAGGCGGCAGCAGGGACGGCAGAGCCCGGATCCGTTCACCCCATGAGACATTGATCTTCTCGCCGCCCCATCGCGGGCGCGCCACGCAGAGCACGATCACGGTGACCATGAACAGCGAGGCCAGCATGAAGCCGGGCAGGAAACCCGCCAGATACAGCTCGGGCACCGACGTGTCTGTCAGCAGGCCGTAGAGGATCAGGTTGATGGAGGGCGGGATGAGGATGCCCAGCGTGCCGCCGGCTGCGATGGTGCCAAGGAACAGAGGCTCGTTGTAGCCGCGCTTCTCGATCTGTGGGATGGCGACTGTGCCGATGGTGGCGGCGGTGGCAACCGAGGAGCCGGAAGTTGCTGCGAACAGGGCGCAGGAGCCAGTATTGGCGTGCATCAGGCCGCCGGGCAGCCAGCCCAGCCACTTCATGATGCCGTCATACATCCGGCCCGCGATGCCGGAGCGGAGCAGGATCTCGCCCAGCAGGATGAACATCGGGATGGCGACCAGCAGGAAGTCCGTACCCGTCTGCCAGACCATGTCGCCCAGCGCCCGATGCAGGGGCATGGGGCTGTCGGAATATTGCAGCGTCAGGCCCAGCCAGCCGAGCGCGGCCGCGACGGGAACAGCCAGACCGATCAGGCCAAGCAGGATGAGGAGGGTCTTGGTCAGCATCAGGCCTTCTCATCCTCGATCTGCTCGTCCAGGGTCTTGACCCCGATCAGGCGGTCGGCGGCGTCCGGATTGCCAGTCAGAGTCGCGAACAGGGCGCCGAAGAACAGCAGCACGCCGCAGACCACGAAAAGGATCCATCCGGCCAGCCATGGAATCTGCGGGATCGCCAGCGGGGTGCGCATCGGCGTGATCGAGGTCGATCCGTGTTTCAGCGTGTCGCCGACCATGTTCCAGGCCATCACGGTGATGATGGCGACGAAACCGACCAGCAGGGCGAGGCCGAACAGGTTCAGGATCACCCGCAGGAAGCGTGGCAGCAGCAGGAACAATGCGTCGACGCGGATATGGGCGCGTTCGAAAAGGGCAAAAGCGAAACCGAGGGTGGTGGCGACACCGAAGGCGTAGCCGGAAATCTCGTCGGCGCCGGCCAGGGACCAGCCGAAGAACTTGCGGATCAGGACCTCGACCGTGACCAGGGCGGCGGAGGCAAGGATCAACCCGCCGCCGACCCAGGCGAGGATGCGCGAGAAATGATGCGCCTTGGCGATGAAATTCAGCATTGGGGAAAACCCTGGGGTCAGAATGGTTCGGGTCGAAGGACATTGCCCCGTCCCGGGATTCGGTTCCGGGACGGGGCCGTGCCTGTCGAAGACCTTACTTGGCTTCCGCCTTCAGACCCAGGATCTGGCCGACGGTCTTGTTCCAGTTCTCCGCGCATTCGGCGCCGCAACGCTCGGCCCAGCGGGCCAGCACGACCTCGTTGGCGATCTTGTCACGGGCGGCCAGGTCGGCGTCCGACGGAACCACCAGCTTCATGCCGCCGGGATCGCCCCACGGGCAGTTGCCGCCGGTGATGCAGGAGATCGCCGTGTCATCCTCGGTCGCGGTCTCGGCCCACATCTTGTCGGTCAGACCGTCGATTTCCGCCTGCAGCATCTTCTGCTGGTCGGCGCTCATCGAGTTCCACTTGTCCATGTTCATGGCGCCGAAGGCGAGGCCCCAGCCGACGCGCATGGTGAAGGCGTGAGTCGCGACCTGGTGCCATTTGGCGTTGTAGGCCGGAGACGTGCCGGTGATGCCGCAGTCGACGACGCCCTTCTCCAGCGCCGGGATCACCTCGGCGAAGGGAACGGTCACCGACGTGCCGCCGACACCCTCGACGAAATCACCCAGCGTGGTGGCGTAGACGCGGATCTTCTTGCCCTTCAGGTCGGCGATGCTGTTGACCTCGGCGTTGCACCACAGCATCTGGCTCGGGAATGGGTAGAGCATCATCAGCTTGGCGTTGTAGATCTCGGCGAAAGCTTTCTCCAGGATCGGGAAATAGGCTTCCGAGACCTTGCGCTGGGTCGCGATGTCCTGGGTCACCGACGACAGGTCCGCACCCTCGAACACGGCGTTCTCGGCGGCGACATATCCCGGCAGACCGAAGGCGAAGTCGAACACGCCGTTCTTGACCAGGCGCATGATCTCGAAGCCCTTCAGACCCAGCTCGGTCTGCGGCTTGATCTCGCCGATGATCTGACCGTTGGAGGCCTTGGCGATATGCTCGTTCCAGAACGGGCCTTCATGCTTCTTGTAGTTGTTCAGGTTGCCCCAGGTGCCGACGCCTTTCACGACGACGGGCCCGTCGGCCAGTGCGGCGGTGGCGCCAATTGTCAGCGCGACAGCCATGGATGCCAGTCTCATCATTTTTTCAGTCTCCCTGTTGTTGAGCAGGCGGTTGGGTGACGAACGCGTTGTCGCGTTCATTCACATCGGTGATCAGCATGCAGCCGGGCTTGTGCGTGATGCAGAAATCCGGACGTGCGACGGTCAGGGCGTTCTGCGGAGTGACCCCGCAGGCCCAGAAAACGGGTACCCCCTCGGGACCGCATGGCGGATCGCCCCAGTCGGGGCGCTGTATATCGCGGATGCCGATCTGAGCGGGGTCGCCGACATGCAGCGGCCCGCCATGCGCCCAGGGGAAGGCGGAGGATATCTCGATGGCTTCGTCAACGCGGTCGGCGGGGATGTAGCGCATGGAGACCACGGTGCCGCCGCCGAAGGGCCCGGCGGCCCGGGTCTCGACCGAGGTGCGGTACATCGGCACCGTGCGGTCGGCGGCGATGTGATTGACCGGAATGCCGGCCTCGATGAGCGCGTTCTCGAAGGTGAAGGAACAGCCCAGGGCGAAGGCCACCAGGTCATCCTGCCAGAAGTCGGAGATGTCGGTCGTGCTCGCGGCCTGTTCGCCGTTCTTGTAGAAATAGTAGGCGGGCACATCGGTGCGGATGTCGATGTCGCCCAATGCGGTCCAGTGCGGATCGCCCGGCGCGGTCACCCCGACCAGCGGACAGGGCTTGGGATTGTTCAGGCAGAACTCGGTGAAATCGGCGGCCAGGCTTTCGGGCAGGATGGCGATGTTCGCCTGCAGCTTGCCCGCGGCCAGTCCGGCCGTGTGGCCGGCATAGGCGCCGCTTCGGATGGCGCGGCGGACGCCTGCGCTGTCCAGCGAAGCCAGTTGATCGTGTGTTGTCGTGGTCGCCGCCATCCCGTCCCCCTTCGTTCCGGAAGAGGGTCGATCAACGGTTCATTAAAATCTAATCGTAAATTTCCATCAACTACGATAAATTATTTTTATCATAGGCGAGACCGCTTTCCAGTGCGATCTGTGCCGCACGGGCGCCGAGCGTGCCCGAAGGGACAGCCTTGTAGGATGCCGTGAAGTCCAGGGGCGCCGGACCCCAGCCGGGATCGAAGCGCTCGATCTCGCCATTCGCCAGGTAGGGGCCGGCCAGCGCCAGCGGCAGCGCGCCGACGCCCAGCCCGGAAGCGACCAGCCGGAAGCAGGCCGACAGTGACGACGACGGGAACAGCACGGCCTCGGGGCCGTAGCGTTCCAGCAGCACCTCCTTCAGCAGCCGGAAGGGCCGCGTTCCGCGGGCGAAGGTGATCACCGGCCAGTTTCGGAAGGTCTCTGTATCGCTCCCCGGCCAGGTCTGTGACGGGGTGCGGAACCAGGCGATCTCGAAGGAGGGCAGGGCGACGTTCTCCACGCTGAACTCCGAGACCGGTCCCATCAGCAGCGCGAAGTCGATGGCGCCGCCGATCAGCCGGTCCCTGAGGTTGCGGGAAATGTCGACGTCGATCTCGATACGGAGCTTCGGGAAGGCTTCGCGGAGTCGGGCGATGAACTCCGGCAGCCAGGCCTGCACGATGGTTTCGGACACGCCGATGCGGAACAGCATCTCGACGCTGCTCTGCTGCGCCACGTCGCGCAGGATCAGGTCGTTCAGTTTGAGATACTGCTCGGCGTAGTTGACCAGGGCGACGCCTTCCTTGGTCAGGCGCATGCCGGCGCGACGGTCGAACAGCTCCACACCCAGCACCTGTTCCAGATTTCGGATGCGCGCGGTGACCGCCGGCTGGGTCAGGTAGAGCTCCTCCGAAGCCTGCCGCATGCTTGCCGTACGGGCGACGGTCAGGAAGGTCTGGATCTGATCAAGCGTGAAGCGCATCGGAATGCCGCCTTGTCGGGCGAGTTAGGGAACTGTTCGCAGGAGGTTCGGGGAAGCCGGCCCGATGTGCAAATTCTTCTGCTGGCCCTGTGCGGATCCGGCATGTGACCGATCTGTTTGCCCGAGCCGTCAGAACACGCTCCGTATCGCGCCGTGATAGAAGTAGATGCCCAGCCCCGCGGTGAAGATCGACCAGCCTGCGAAGGCGTGGAGCAGGTTGGCGAACCAGAACGAGCGCCGCTCCAGATAGGCCCAGCCGAAGGCTGCGCCGCCCGCCACGGTCAGCGCGACCGCGACCCAGTTCAGGAAGAACAGATGCGCCAGGCCGAAGGCGATGGCGCTCACACCGATCGCGGTGGCGTTGCCGGGGAACAGCACGCGATACCGCTCGAAGAACAGGGTGCGGTAGATGACGCCCTGAGGCAGGACCGACAGCAGCGGATAATACAACAGGATCCGCTGCCAGAGATCCGGCGCGTATCGCGGCATGGCGAACAGCCGTCCGGGAACCAGCCACCAGGTCAGTCCGACCGTCACCGCGGCTGTCAGCGCAAAGAAAAGCAACATCGCCTTCCAGTCCGCGACCGGGTTGCTCAGCAGCGTGCGCCTGAGCGAAAAGCCGGGCGTGATGGCGGTGAGCACGATCGCGATGACGAAGAGGACGGCGAAGGCGTTGGGCGCGCTGCGCGCGGATACCGTGCCGGTGGCGACAAGCAGCGCCATGACGACCGGGGCGAGGAAATAGATTGCCGCGAATTCCAGCCGCAGCCGGAGGAGCGAGCGTCCGTTGGCGATTTTCGTTGAAGGGTCGCGGTTCTCGGCCATGTTGCTCGCTCTTGGCTCTGGTCAGTCCGTCTTGATGACGTTGCCTGTCACCTGGCGCAATCAAGAGGTGGACAGGGATTGCGGCGGCGGCCCGGGTTGCAGATATTCTCAGGCCGAAAGACGGACCCAGGACTGTTCGACCACGGCCTCCATCGCGACATAGCTCGACGTGCCCGTGACGTAGGGCAGGGCGCTGATCTGCTCTCCCATCACCCGGCGGTAATCGGCCATGTCCTTCGACCGCACCTTGATCAGGTAGTCGAACCCGCCAGCGATCATGTAGCATTCCTCGACTTCCGGAATGGCGCGGACGGCGTCGTTGAACCGGGTCAGCGCGCTCTCCCGGGTGTCGGAGAGACGGACCTCGACATAGGTCACGTGGGTCAGCCCCAGCTTCAGCGGCGAGAGGATGGCCCGGTAGCCGGTGATCAGGCCCATCTCCTCCATCTTGCGGATACGGAGCGCCACCGGTGTCTTGGACAGGCCCACGCGTTTCGCCAGTTCCGTCATTGGCTGGCGCGCGTCGGTGAGCAGCGCGTTCAGGATCTTCATGTCAGTCGCATCAAGCTGTTCGGTCATGAACCATGAAAGTCCTGGAAAATGGTCAGATGGATTGTGATAGGATCATACATTGGTCACATTGACCAATCGGGATCGAATATACAACCGCGCATCAGCAGGAGGTTGCCATGTCCCAGCCCGCATACGACCGTTTCTCCACCGATGCGAAGTTCGCCCCCGAGGCGGATGTTCTGGATCGGCTTGTCCGTCAGGCCGCACTTTCCGAAGCTGAGCGGGCGGCGATCTCGTCGCGGGCGGCCGGGCTGGTGCGCCGCATCCGCAAGGAAGCGCGTCCGTCGATCATGGAACACTTCCTGGCCGAGTACGGCCTGTCGACGCGCGAAGGCGTTGCGCTGATGTGCCTGGCCGAGGCCATGCTGCGGGTGCCGGACGCGACCACGGTAGATGCGTTGATCGAGGACAAGATCGCGCCGTCGGACTGGGGCAGACACATGGGTGAGGCCTCCTCGCCACTGGTCAACGCCTCGACATGGGCGCTGATGCTGACTGGCCGGGTGCTGGAGGATGAGAAGCCCGGTCTGGCCGGCGTTCTTCGCGGGGCAATTCGGCGTCTCGGAGAACCGGTGATCCGGGCCGCGGTCGGACAGGCAATGAAGGAGATGGGCCGCCAGTTCGTTCTGGGCGAGACCATCGGTGAGGCGCTGGAATGCGCCGAAGAGCGCGAGGAGATGGGCTTCACCTACAGCTACGACATGCTGGGCGAGGCGGCGATGACCGCCAACGACGCGCGCCGCTATGCCGAAGCCTATCGAAAGGCGATCGAGGCCATCGCGGCCTCCTGCACGAAGGATACGGTCGAGGAGAATCCCGGCATTTCGATCAAGCTCTCGGCGCTGCACCCGCGCTACGAGGTGGCGCAGGAAGAGCGGGTTTTGCAGGAACTTGTGCCCGTCGTACGTTCGCTCGCCCGGCAGGCGCGAGCCGCGGGCATGGGCCTCAATATCGACGCCGAGGAGCAGGACCGGCTGGTGCTGTCGCTGAAGGTGATCGCCGCGGTGCTGGCGGATCCGGAGCTGGCCGGCTGGGACGGGTTTGGCGTCGTCGTGCAGGCCTATGGCAAGCGCGCGGGCCTGGTCATTGACTGGCTGCACGAACTGGCCACCCGACTGGACCGGCGCATCATGGTGCGTCTGGTGAAGGGGGCCTACTGGGACACCGAGATGAAACTGGCCCAGGTAGAGGGGCTGCCCGAATTCAGCCTGTTCACCAACAAGAACGCGACCGACGTCAGCTACATTGCCAATGCCCGCAAGCTGCTGGACTGCAACGACCGGCTCTATCCGCAGTTCGCCACCCACAATGCGCACACCGTTGCCGCCATACTGGAACTGGCCGATGGACGGCCGTTCGAGTTCCAGCGCCTGCACGGCATGGGCGAGCGCCTGCATGACATCGTGCTGCGGGACACGAAGGGGCGCTGCCGGATCTATGCTCCGGTGGGCGCGCATCGCGACCTGCTGGCCTATCTGGTCCGCCGCCTGCTGGAGAATGGCGCGAACTCGTCCTTCGTGCATCAGATCGTCGACGAGGATGTCAGTCCCGACGAGATCGCCGCCGACCCCTTCGCCGCCATCGCCAGCGCCGAGCCGCCGAAGGGGCTGCTGTCGCCCGCCGAACTGTTCGGCGCAGGTCGGCGGAACTCGGCCGGTTTCGATCTGAGTGACGACGAAACCCTGGCCCGGATCGAGGCCGCACGGGGTGTTGCCTTGTCCGACGAGGAGCCGCTGACCGTCACGGCTGGCTCGGGGAAGGCGGTGCTGCTGCACAATCCGGCCACCGGCGAGCGGATTGCCCGGATCGTCGAGGCCGACGAGGCAACAGTGGCGCGCGCCATCGGTGACGCCGAGACCTGGGCCGCTCCGGTCGCCGAGCGGGCGGCCGTGCTGCGCCGGGCTGCGGATCTCTATGAGGAACATTTCGGCGAGATCTTCGCCGTGCTGACGAAGGAAGCGGGCAAGACCCTGCCCGATGCGGTCGGCGAAATCAGGGAGGCGGTGGACTTCCTGCGCTACTACGCGACCCGGGCCGAGGCATCACCCGGGCAGCCGCGCGGCGTCATTGCGGCGATCAGCCCGTGGAACTTCCCGCTGGCGATCTTCACCGGACAGGTCGCGGCGGCGCTGGCGACCGGGAACGCCGTGCTGGCCAAGCCGGCGGAGCAGACCCCGCTGATCGCCTGCATGGCGGTGCGCCTGATGCATCAGGCCGGGGTTCCGCGCGCGGCACTGCAACTGCTGCCGGGCGACGGCGCAACGGTGGGGGCGGCGCTGACTGCCGACAACCGTATCGACGGTGTGGTGTTCACCGGCTCGACCGAGACAGCACGGCTGATTTCCCGTTCGATGGCGATCCACATGCGGCCCGGAACACCCCTGATCGCCGAGACGGGCGGTCTGAACGCGATGATCGTGGACTCCACTGCGCTGCCCGAACAGGCCGTGCGCGACATCGTCGCCTCGGCCTTCCAGTCCGCCGGTCAGCGCTGCTCGGCGCTGCGCTGTCTCTATGTGCAGGAGGACGTCGCCCCGCATCTGATCGAGATGATCAGGGGCGCGATGGATGAACTGACCGTCGGTGATCCGTGGCGGCTCTCCACCGACGTCGGTCCGGTGATCGACCGGGAGGCGCATGAGGCGATCGGCGGCTACCTGAAAACGGCCGGGAAGTCGGTGATCCACCAGTTGGAAGCCCCTTCAGGCGGCTTTTTCATTCCGCCGGCACTGATCCGCGTGAACGGCATCGAGGACATCGACCGGGAGATTTTCGGGCCGGTGCTGCACGTGGCGACCTACCGGGCGAAGGATATCGGCAAGGTGATCGCAGCCATCAACGGGCGTGGCTTCGGCCTGACCTTCGGCCTGCACACACGCATCGATTCCCGTGTGCAGGAGATCACCGAGGCGATCCATGCCGGCAACATCTACGTCAACCGCAATCAGATCGGCGCGGTGGTCGGCAGCCAGCCCTTTGGCGGGGAGGGCCAGTCGGGCACGGGGCCGAAGGCGGGCGGGCCGCATTATCTGAAGCGCTTCCAGGCCGCGAAGCCGGTGTCCTCGGAAGGCGAATGGGATGGCCCGTTCGGCCGTCTGGAACGCAAGGACATTCCCGCCGCCGACGCGCAGCCCGGTCCGCTGGAGATGCTGATGCCCGGGCCGACGGGCGAGCTCAACCGGCTGACGCTGCATTCCCGCGCGCCGGTCCTCTGTCTCGGACCGGGCAGGGCGGCGGCGGCGGCGCAGTCCGGAGCGGTGCGGGCATTGGGCGGATGCGCCCTGGTTCCGGACGGCGAGGTCGATCCGGCGAAGCTGCATGAGTTGCCGGAGATTTCCGGCGCGATCTGGTGGGGCGATGATGAGCGCGCCCGCGCCTATGCCGGCGCGCTCGCCGGCATGGATGGCCCGATCCTGCAACTCGTCACCGGCTGGCCGGACGTCGCGCATGTGATGCACGAACGGCATCTCTGCGTCGACACGACGGCTGCGGGCGGCAATGCGGCGCTGCTTGCGGGATAGGCGGCTTGGTCAGGCGCGCTTGTGTCGTTATCTGAAGGTGACGCAATGCTCCTGAAGTGAGGGTCATGTTCGGAAAGCCCAATTCGCCAAAGCGCCGGACCCTTCTCGGCCGCTGGCTGCGGCGCCTCATCATTGCGTTTGTCGTGGCGCTGCTGACGCCAGTGGCGCTTGCGGCGCTCTATCGGATCGTTCCACCGCCCTCGACCCCGTTGATGGTCATCCGTGCGATGCAGGGTGATGGCGCGGAACGGCGCTGGGTGTCACTGGAAAGCATGCCCGGCCATGTGCCGCTGGCGGTGATGGCGGCGGAAGACAATCTGTTCTGCGAACATGGTGGCTTCGACTGGGATGCAATCGGCGACGCCATTTCCGACGCAAGGGCCGGCGGCAGGCTGCGCGGCGCCAGCACGGTCTCCATGCAGGTGACCAGGAACCTGTTCCTGTGGCCGGGCGGCGGCTGGGCGCGGAAGGGGCTGGAGGCGTTGTGGACGCCGCCGGTCGAACTGCTACTTGGCAAGCGCCGGATCATGGAGATCTATCTCAACATCGCCGAGACGGGTTCCGGGATCTTCGGTTTCGAAGCGGCGGCGCGTCGCTATTACGGCAAACCCGCAACGGCACTGACCCGCCGGGAAGCTGCCGCCATCGCCGCGATCCTGCCCAATCCACGGGCCTGGCAGCCAGGAGCGGGCAGGGCAGGCGAACGCGTGCCGGTGCTGCTGCGGCGGATGTCCGACATCGCCCCGATCGCGCTGTGTGTCCGAGTGGACGGCTGAACCCGGCGGTTACTCCGCCGCGGCGGCCAGTGCCGGATACTTCACCGCGCCGCCGGACTTCATCTCGGCGATCTCGTCCTCGGAGTAGCCCCATTCGCCCAGAAGTTCGTCCGAATGCTCACCGATGGACGGGGAGTGCGTCAGGGCGTCCGCGCCCTCGATGCGCGGCTGTCCCGGAATGTGCGGCATCGGCACCAGGCCGGTGCGGTCGTGCTCCAGATAGGCGATCGCTTCCACGGCCCGGGTATGGTCGTGCTCCATGAAGTCGCCATAGTTCTGCACCGGCGCATTCATCAGGCCCGCCGCGGTCATGTCGGCAGCCCACTCGGCGGTCGAGCGGGTGGCGTAGATCTCGCGGATCATCGGCATCAGGATGTGTTCGTTCTCCAGCCGCTTCTCGCGCGAGCAGAAGCGGGGGTCGTCCTTCCATTCCGGCTTGCCCATGACGTCGCACATGCTCCGGTAGTGGGCTTCGCGCATGGCCGTGATGTTGATGAAGCCGTCGGTGGTCTGCATCGTGCCGACGGGGACGTAGAGCGGCTGGCTCTGTCCCTTCTCCAGATAGAATTCCATGATCTTGGCGGCCTGGAACGAGGCGGCGCACTGCATCAGGTTGTTGTCGATATAACTGCCGGTGCCATAGCGGAACTTCCGCATCAGCGCGGCGGACAGAGCCTGAAAGCCGTAGAGGCCTGTGATCACGTCGATCGGGATCATGTTCAGGCGCTGCGGCAGGCCGTCCTTGTCGCGGTTCACGGTCATCAGGCCGGAATAGGCCTGGATCACGGCGTCGGTGACGGGGCGGTTGGAATTCGGTCCGGTCTGGCCGAAGCCGGTGACCGACAGATAGATGACCTCAGGATTGAATTCCTTCACCTGATCATATGAGAGGCCGAACTTCGCCATCACGCCGGGGCGGAAGGCCTCCACGATGACGTCGGCCTTTTCGGCCATGCGGCGGGCGGCGGCCTGGGCGTCCGGGTTCTTCATGTCCATCGCCAGCGAACGCTTGCCGCGGTTGAAGGCAATGGAATGCGCGCACTGATCGTCATAGGTCGCACCGAGCGTCCGGCCCCAGTCGCCCTCGGGCGGCTCGATCTTCATCACGTTGGCGCCGTGCTGGGCCAGCAGCATGGTGGCGTGCGGACCGGCGATGCCCTGCGTGAAATCGAGCACGTTGATGCCTTCGAAGGCGCGGGGTTCGGTGGTCATTCTCGGTTTCCCTCCCCAGGAAATGCGGTCATCTGTCTGGTCGGCGTGAGAAAGCACAAGCGGGCCGGTTTGGAAAGCAGCGCGAACGCAACCCAGCCCGTCCCGGCCGCATGTCAGTCCATGCGGGCGATCACCCGCAGGCTGCGCACCAGGCTGTCCCAGTCTTCCTTCGGCAGCATCTGGCGCAGCGATCGATTGTGCTCCGCCGCCAGTGTCTTCAACCTCTCATAGGCGGCCTGACCGGACCGCGTGAGCGTCAGCGTCTCCTGCCGCCGGTCCTCATCGCGCCGCTGCCGGGTCAGGAAGCGCTTGTCCTCCAGTGCCTGCACGGCACGGGATATCTTGGTCTTGTGCATCATGGCCAGCTCGCCGATCTGCCCGGCGGTCATCGGACCGTAACGGCCCAGATGGAACAGCACCCGCCACTCGGTCCGCAGCATGCCATAGCGTTCCTTGTAGACCTGCTGGAACGTCAGACTCGCCTCTTCGGCGGCCTGGTTCAGCAGGTAGGGCAGGAACCCGGTCAGGTCGAATTCGTCAGCATCGATCATGCGCAATCTCCACTTGTTGGTTACAAAATCGACCGTTACGAGTGCAACCAATTTTTCGGGAGGTGTGCGCCGGCGCTTCCGGTGGCACTATTCCCGACGGGAGAGACGAGATGCCGGGGGAGACATGACGGGCCTCAAACGAAGCTGGGTCGAAAGCGCCAACAATGCCGAAACCGATTTTCCGCTGAACAACCTGCCCTATGGCGTGTTCTCGGTGGACTGGCAGGGACCGCGCTGCGGCGTCGCCATCGGCGACATGATCCTGAATCTGCGCAAGGCCGAGGAACTGGGCCTGACCGGCACGTCCGGACTGCTGCAGGGCGGCGACTGGAATACCTTCATGGCTGCGGGAAAGAGCGCCTGGTCGGCGTTGCGGGCGCGGTTGACGGAACTGCTGGCCGAGGGCGCCACACTGCGGGACAAGGTTGAGCCGCTGCTGGTGCCGATGACGGCGGCGGAACTGCATCTGCCGATCACGGTCGCCGAATACACCGACTTCTACGCCGGCCGTCAGCACGCCTTCAATGTCGGCACCATGTTCCGCGGCCCGGAAAACGCGCTGCCGCCGAACTGGCTGCACATTCCCATCGGCTACAACGGGCGCGCCTCCACCGTCGTGGTTTCCGGTACCGACTTCCGCCGCCCTGTCGGCCAGCTGAAGGCGCTGGACGCGGCGGCGCCGTCCTTCGGACCATGCAAGCGCCTGGATATCGAACTGGAGATGGGTGCGATCGTCGGTACGGGCTCGAAGATGGGCCAGCCGGTCAGCGTCGCCGAGGCGCAGGACATGATTTTTGGCTATGTGCTGCTGAACGACTGGTCGGCGCGCGACATCCAGGCCTGGGAGTATCAGCCGCTCGGCCCGTTCCAGGCGAAGGCCTTCGCGACCTCGATCAGCCCGTGGATCGTCTCGCCCGAGGCCCTGGCGCCGTTCGCCTGCTCCACACCGGAGCGGGAACAGGAACTGCTGCCCTATCTGAAGGATGGCGACGCCGGCCTCTACGAGATCGATCTCTCAGTGGAAATGGCCGCCGGTGATGGTGCGCCAACCACAATCAGCCGCACCAGCTACCGTGAGCTCTACTACTCGGCGGCGCAGCAGCTTGCGCATCACAGCTCGTCAGGCTGCGCCATGCGGACCGGCGACCTGCTGGGCTCCGGCACGATTTCCGGGCCGGATCCGGAGAGCTACGGCTCGCTGTTGGAGATCACATGGGGCGGGCAGAACCCGCTCAAGCTGGACAGCGGGGAGACCCGCACCTTCATCGAGGATGGCGACCGGCTTACCCTGAAGGGCCACGCACAGGGGGAGGGCTACCGCGTCGGTTTCGGCGAATGCACCGGCCGTATCCTGCCCGCACCGAACTACCCGTAAGACGACAGAGGGACTGAACATGGCGAAGGGTTTCGCATCACAGAACGACACCGGCGAGAAGGAGATCAGCTTTGTGGAGATCGGGGACGGCCTCTGGGCCTTCACCGCGCAGGGCGATCCGAATTCCGGCGTGATCATCGGCGACGACAGCGTCATGGTGATCGAGGCGCAGGCGACGCCCCGGCTGGCGCGCAAGGTGATCGAGAAGGTCCGCTCAGTGACCGACAAGCCGATCACGCATCTGGTGCTGACCCACTATCACGCAGTGCGCGTGCTGGGGGCCTCGGCCTATGGCGCCAACGAGATCATCATGTCCGACAAGGCCCGGTCCATGGTCGCCGAGCGCGGCAAGGAGGACTGGGACAGCGAGTTCTTCCGCATGCCGCGCCTGTTCGAGGGCCATGAGGAGATTCCGGGTCTGACCTGGCCGACCACGACCTTCAACAGCAAGATGTCCGTCTTTCTGGGCAAGCGCCGCGTCGATCTCTATCAGGTCGGCCGCGCCCATACGGCGGGCGATATCGTCGTGCATGTGCCGGATCAGAACGTGCTCTTCACCGGCGACATCGTCGAGTATCACTCGGCCTGCTATTGCGGCGACGGTCATTTCAAGGACTGGCCGGAGACGCTGGAAGCCGTCCGGGCCTTCGGTGCAAACGCCATCGTGCCGGGCCGCGGCGATGCGCTGATCGGCAACCAGAAGGTCAATGACGCGCTGGATTCGACCGCCGACTTCATCCGTTCGACCTTCGAGCCGGTGCGTCAGGTGGCCTTCCGGGGCGGGAGCCTGAAGGAGGCCTACGAGGCCGTCCGCGCGGCCTGTGATCCGAAATTCGCCAACTACGCGATCTATGAACACTGCCTGCCGTTCAACGTCTCCCGCGCCTATGACGAGTGCCAGGGGATCGACACGCCGCGCATCTGGACCGCGGAACGCGACAAGGACATGTGGGAGCAGTTGAGCGACTGACGGCCCGGCCCGGAGGAGGATCGGACATGTTCCACGACCGTTACACGCTGGCCTTCAAGACCTATCCCTACGCCCGTTCGACGGATCAGGACAGCGACACGCCTATCCGCCATACGGTCATCGTGGTGGGGGGCGGCCCGATCGGCATCGCCACGGCGCTGGATCTGGGACTGAAGGGGGTGGACGTGCTGGTGCTCGACGATCACGAGGGCGTCGGCATGGGTTCCCGGGCGATCTGTTTCTCCAAGCGCTGCCTGGAGATCGCCGACCGGCTCGGGTGCGGCGAGGCGCTGCTGGAAAAGGGCGTGATCTGGAACACCGGCAAGGTCTTCTATCAGGACCGCAAGGTGTTCGAGTTCAACCTGCAGCCGGAGGAAGGCCACAAGTACCCGGCCTTCATCAACCTGCAGCAGCCCTATTTCGAGAAGTACCTGATGGAGCGCTTCCGCGCAGCCCAGGCCGATGGCGTTCCGGTCGAGGTGCGGGGCAAGAACCGCGTCGACGCCATCACCGAGCATGATGATCATGTCGAACTGGAGGTGATGACCCCGGATGGCGGATACAGGCTGAAAGCCGACTGGCTGATCGCCTGCGACGGGGCCGCATCGCCGGTGCGCTCGATGATCGGACTGGACTTCAAGGGCCGGGTCTTCGAGGACAGCTTCCTGATCGCCGACGTGAAGATGAAGGCGAAGTTCCCGACCGAGCGCTGGTTCTGGTTCGACCCGCCCTTCAAGTCCGGCGCCTCCGCGCTGCTGCACAAGCAGCCCGACGACGTCTGGCGGATCGACTTCCAGATCGGCTGGAATGTCGATCGCGAACAGGAGATGAAGGAAGAGAACATCCGCGCACGCGTCGATCAGATGCTTGGGCCGGACGTTTCCTACGATCTGGTCTGGTCGTCGATCTACACATTCCAGTGCCGCCGGATGGAGAAGTTCCGTCATGGCCGCGTGCTGTTCGCCGGCGACTCGGCGCATCAGGTCTCGCCCTTCGGCGCGCGGGGTGCGAATTCCGGCATCCAGGACGCCGAGAACCTGGCCTGGAAGCTGGCGCTGGTTATCGGCGGCAAGGCGGATGACCGCCTGCTGGACAGCTACGATCTCGAACGCGTGCATGGCGCCGACGAGAACATCATGAACTCGACCCGTTCGACCGACTTCATCACGCCGAAATCGGCAGTGAGCCGTATCTTCCGTGACGCCGTGCTTGATCTGGCCGAGCAGTACACCTTCGCCCGGCCGCTGGTGAATTCCGGCCGGCTCTCGGTGCCCTGCATCTATGATGGCTCGCCGCTGAACGGGCCGGACGCGCTGCCCGGCGGCCCGGCGCGCACGCGGCCCGGCAGCCCGTGTCCGGATGCGCCGGTGGATGGCGGTTTCCTGATCGAGAAGCTGGGCGGCGGCTTTCAGTTGCTGACAGTCAACGCCGACGCGCCCGAGCGGATCGAGGAAGACGGCATAGAGGCGCTACGCATCGATGCTCCGGCGGGCGGTGCGGTGACGGACCGGTATCTGGGCTCTGCGGCGTCGGCGGTCTATCTGCTGCGGCCGGATCAGCATGTCGCCGCGCGCTGGGAGCGCTTCGACGAGGCGGCGGTCCGGGCTGCCATCCGCATAGCGACGGGGAGGGCCGAGGCATGAGCCGCATCAACCTGGAACCCAATCTGGAGCGCCCCGACGACTTCTACGAGGCGTTTATCGCCGCCCATGAGGGGATGGAGGAGGCCGAAAGCCACGCCTTCAATGCCCGGCTGATTTTCATTCTCGCCAATCACATCGGATCGCAGGACGTGCTGGTCTCGGCGCTCGACGCCGCCCGCACGAAGTCCTGATCCGTCAGCCTGCGAAGGAGACTGCCATGAAGATCGAGAAGATCCACCACGTTGCCTACCGCTGCAAGGACGCCAAGGAGACCGTGGAGTGGTACCAGAAGATGCTGAAGATGGATTTCGTGCTGGCCATCGCCGAGGACGAGGTGCCGTCGACGCATGAACCGGACCCCTACATGCACATCTTCATGGATGCCGGCAACGGCAACATCCTCGCCTTCTTCGAGCTGCCGACCAAGCCCGAGATGGGGCGCGACGAGAACACTCCACCCTGGGTGCAACATATCGCCTTCAAGGTGAAGGACCGGGATACGCTGCTGGAATACAAGGCGCATCTGGAGGCGCAGGGCGTCGACGTGCTGGGCGTCACCGACCATGGCATGTTCCACTCGATCTACTTCTTCGATCCCAATGGCCACCGGCTGGAACTGGCCTGCCCGGACCCGAACGAGGCCGAGCTGGGCCGCCGCATGGATGCCGTGAAGTGGGAGATGCTGGAAGACTGGTCGAAGACCAAGCGCGCTCCGAAACACGCCGACTTCCTGCACGCCCGCGAGTTCGCCAAGGACTGATGCTCGTCCGTCAGGCCGGTATCAGGAAGAGCGTGATCGCCGGGAACAGAAGCAGGATGATCACCCGGACGATGTCGGAGCCGACGAACCAGATCACCGCCTTGTAGGTCTCCAGGATCGAGGTGTCCTTCTCGATCGAGTTGATGATGAACAGGTTCATGCCCACCGGTGGCGTGATCAGCCCGACTTCGACCACGATCAGCACCAGGATGCCGAACCAGATGGCGACGTGCTCGGGCGTCATGCCGAACTCCAGCGCCGTGATCACGGGGAAGAAGATCGGTACGGTCAGCAGGATCATCGACAGGCTGTCCATCAGACAGCCGAAGACCAGATAGAAGAACAGGATCAGCGCCAGCACGAACCAGGGGCTCAGGCCCAGCCCGACGATCCAGTTGGACAGTTCCTGCGGCACCTGGGTCAGGGCCAGGAAGCTGTTGTAGAATCCCGCGCCCAGCACGATGAAGAAGATCATCGCCGTGCTCATGGCCGTCGACAGGATGCATTGCCTGAACATGGCCCAGGTCAGGTTGCCCGAGGCCATGGCGATGATGCCGGTTCCGGCTGCGCCAACGGCCGCGCCCTCGGTCGGTGTGAACCAGCCGAGATAGATACCGCCGACAACAAGGCCGAAGATCAGCAGGACCGGCCACACATCCAGCAGCGCCACGAAGCGTTCCCGCATGGGCTGGGGCGGACGGACGCCGGCAGATTCCGGGTTCAGCCGCACATAGATCGAGATCGTGATCATGTAGCCGATGGCGGCGAGAATGCCGGGGACGAAGGCGGCCAGGAACAGCTTGGCGATGTTCTGCTCGGTCAGGATGGCGTAGATCACCAGGATGACCGAAGGCGGGATCAGGATCCCCAGGGTGCCGCCCGCCGCCAGGGTTGCGGTCGAGAAACCGCCGGAATAGCCGTAGCGGCGAAGTTCGGGCAGGGCGACGCGGCTCATGGTGGCCGCTGTCGCCAGCGACGAGCCGCAGATCGCCCCGAACCCGGCACAGGCCCCGACCGAAGCCATGGCGACGCCGCCCCGGCGGTGACCCAGCCAGCTCTCGGCGGCCTTGAACAGCGAACTCGACATGCCCGAGAGCGTCGCGAACTGTCCCATCAGCAGGAACATCGGGATGATGGTCAGCGAGTAGCTGGAGAATGTCGTGTAGGTCTCGCTCTTCAGCTTGGCGAGGATCATGGTTTCGCTGCCGATGGCGAAGTAGAGCCCGCCCATGCCGCAGAGCATCATCGCCAGTCCGATCGGCGCACGCAGGAAAATCATCACCAGCAGGACCGGGAAGGAGAGGTATCCGATCTCGAGCATGCTCAATGGAGCGCTCCCTCGTCGGCGGGCCGGATGGAGCGGCCGGTTATGAGCCCGTAGATGCTGGCATAAGCGCAGTAGAGTGCGACGATCGCCGCCACGACTGCTGCGACGAAGCTGGCCGCGTAGGCCCACCAGATCGGGAACTGCAACAGGAAGGTGATCTCGCCATTGCTCACCTTGCTCATCATGCCGGCGTAGAGCCGCCAGGCGATCAACAGGATCACCAGGGTCAGCACGATCTCCCAGAAGGCCCTCACCCAGACCTGCAGCCGGGCCGGCATCAGGGATGTGAACACGTCGACGGTGGCGTGACCGCCATGCAGTTGGGCCAGCGGCAGGAAGGCGAAAATCGCGAAGGCGATGCCGGCCTCGACCAGTTCGAAGTCGCCGGTGATCGGCCCGACGCCGGTGCCGATCAGCCAGTCGGCAAGCCCCTGCGAGAGCTCCGTGAGAAAGGGCGAATGGCCGAACGTGTTCAGCCCGCGTCCCAGCACGCTGAGGCAGGTCAGGATGATCAGGATCGTGAGCACCGCGCCGCCGATCAGCGCCATGACGCGGGCAAGTCCGTCGACGAGTTTCTGCATGGAGATCCGGAAAGGGTCAGCCGGCTCCGTCACCCGAGGGCGACGGAGCCGGTCTTCCCGTCACCTGAGGAGATCAGCTGCCGAACTGGGCGATCAGCTCCTTCGCCCGCTTCAGCAGGCCGGTGCCGTCGACGCCCTTCTCGTCCATCTCCTTGACCCAGGCGTCCGTCACCTTCTGTGCGGCGGCGCGCCAGGCGTCGATCTCGGCCGGGGTGAGATCGATGATGTTGTTGCCACGGGCGGCTGCGGCTTCGCGGGCCGGGCCGTCATCGTCCTGCATGGTCTTGCCGGCGAAGGCGGAGAACTCGAGGCCCGAGTTGTCGTCGATGACCTTCTTCAGATCATCTGGCAGCGAGTTGTACTTGTCCTTGTTCATCGCGAACAGGAAGGTCGAGGTGTAGAGCGACGCGTTCGGGAAGGTGGTGTGGTTGGTCACCAGCTCCGGCACCTTCAGCGCGCCGGTGACTTCCCACGGGATCACCGTCGCGTCGATGACGCCCTTGGACAGCGCTTCCGGCACGGCCGGGACCGGCATGCCGACGGGGGTCGCGCCTAGCGAGCTGAACAGCATGTTGGTGGTGCGGGTCGGCGCACGCAGCTTGACGCCATTCAGATCCGAAATCGAGCGGATCGGCGCCTTGGAGTGAATCAGGCCCGGGCCGTGGACCCACAGACCCAGCGCATGGAAGTCCTTGAAGTCGTCCTTCATCGTTTCCTGCGCCAGCGTCCAGTAGGCGCGCGAGGCGGCTTCAGCGTCGGTCATCATGAAGGGCAGCTCAAACACCTCGGTGCGCGGGAAGCGGCCAGGGGTGTAACCGGAAACCGTCCAGATGATATCGGCCACGCCATCGATTGCCTGATCGATCAGCTCCGGGGGCTTGCCGCCAAGCTGCATCGACGGGAAGTGCTGGATCTCGATGCGGCCGCCCGAGGCCTTCTCGACCTTGTCGGCCCAGACCGACAGGATGTGCTTCGGCACGTTTGCCTGCGGCGGCAGGAACTGGTGCAGGCGCAGCGTCACCTCGGCGGCGACGGCGCTGCCCACGCCAAGCGTCAGGGCGACAGCGGCCGCCGCGGCGCCGGTCAGCATTCTTTTCGCAATTGTGTTCATGGTTCCCTCCCTGGGATTGTTTTTTTGATGTCGCAAACAAAGCCCACGGGACTGCAATCCGCAACAGAATAACTGCCGCAGTGGCGGATTTCCGGGCGATCCGCTAGGAACGATTGAGGCGCGCCGAAAACAAGCCCGACAACGGGCGCACGAGCGGCCTGCCATGCAGGGGGGAAGCGATGAGGGAACGTCCCTATTCGGGAGTATGGCCGGTGGCGCCGACGCCTTTCGGCGATGATGGCGGTCTCGATCTGGACGGCATGCGCCGTGTCATCGACTGCATGATCGACCAGGGCGTCGACGGCATCTGCATCCTGGCCAACTTTTCCGAACAGTTTCTGTTGTCCGATGAGGAGCGTGCGGTTCTCACGCGGCTCTGTCTGGAACATGCTGGCGGGCGCGTGCCGATCATCGTCACGGTTTCCCACTTCGCCACCCAGGTGGTGGAGGCGCGGGCGCGCGAGGCGGCGGCGATGGGCGCATCCATGCTGATGATGATGCCGCCCTATCATGGAGCCCTGTTGCGCGCCGACGAGGATGCGGCCTTCGAGCATTTCGAGCGGGCGGGCCGCGCCGGCGGCATTCCCATCATGGTGCAGGATGCGCCGATCTCCGGCGTCACGATGTCCGTGCCGTTTCTTGTGCGGATGGCCCGGGAGATCGAACAGGTGCGTCTGTTCAAGATCGAGACGCCGCAGGCCGCGGCCAAGCTGCGTGCGCTGATCGAAGCAGGGGGCGACGCCATCGAAGGCCCGTTCGATGGCGAAGAGGCGATCACGTTGATGGCCGACATGGATGCCGGCGCAACCGGCTCCATGACCTCGGCGACCCTGCCGGACCTGATCGCGCTGGCGGTGCGGGCGCATCTGGCTGGCGACCGGGCGAAGGCAGCGCGGATCTACGGCGATCTGCTGCCACTGATCAATTTCGAGAACCGGCAGTGTGGCTGGCGGTCCTGCAAGGCCGTGATGGTGGAGGGCAGGGTGATCCGCTCAGAGCATGTCCGCCATCCGACACGACCGCTGCATCCCGACACGCGGGCGCAACTTCTTGAACTCGCGCGAGCGGCAAATCCGCTCGCGCTGACCTGGGGGCATTGAGAATGGCGCATCTGACATTGAGTGAAGCCGAGACGGGCGGGCTGTGGCTGGGCCGTGTCGAGCGCCCCGGTATCGGCCCTGCCGTGGTCACTGTCCGTGACGGCATTGTTGTGGATATCACCGGCAAGGCGGCGCCCACCGTCCGGGATGTGATGGAACTGGACGATCCCGCGGGCCATGTAACCGCCGCATCGGGTGAGGAACTTGGCCGTGTCGAGGATATTGCCGCCGGTCACGGCGAGGGGCTGCGGTTTCTCGCACCCTGCGACCTGCAGGCGGTGAAGGCCTGTGGCGTGACCTTCGCCCGGTCCATGGTCGAGCGCGTGATCGAGGAACAGTGTGCCGGCGACCCCGACAAGGCCGAGGGCGTGCGCCAGCGCATCGCCGAGATGATCGGCGACAGTCTCGACCAGATCGAAGCAGGGTCGGAACAAGCCGCCCGTGTGAAGGAAGAGCTGAAGGCGCTCGGCATCTGGTCTCAGTATCTGGAAGTCGGCATCGGCCCGGATGCCGAGGTCTTTTCCAAGGCGCAGCCGCTGGCGGCCGTCGGCTGGGGAGCGGATGTGGGACTGCATCCGATCTCGAAGTGGAACAATCCCGAGCCCGAGATCGTGCTGGCGGTGAACAGCCGTGGCGAGATCCACGGCGCGACCCTGGGCAATGACGTCAACCTGCGCGACGTCGAGGGGCGCTCGGCGCTGCTGCTCTCGAAAGCCAAGGACAACAACGCCTCCTGTGCGATCGGGCCGATGATCCGGCTGTTCGACGATACCTACAGCCTCGACGATGTCCGCCGCGCGGAACTGGACCTGACCGTGACCGGCGAGGACGGCTTCGTGCTGAAGGGCGCTTCCTCGATGAAGCAGATCAGCCGCGATCCCGTCGATCTCGTCAGCCAGACCATCGGACGCCATCATCAGTATCCGGACGGCTTCATGCTGTTCCTGGGCACCCTGTTCGCGCCCATCGAGGACCGCGACGTGCCGGGGCAGGGCTTCACCCATCACTTGGGCGATGTGGTGACCATTGCCTGCGACGGGCTCGGCAATCTCACCAACACTGTCCGGCTTTCCACCGAATGCCCGGCATGGACCTTCGGCGCCGCCGCCCTGATGCGGAACCTGGCGGCGCGCAACCTGATCTGAGAGGCAATGACATGACCTTCGTCCCCCACGGCAACCACCTGATCGCCGGCGACTGGTCCGGCAATGACGCGAAGTTCTCCTCTTCGCCGGCGCATGGCCCGACGCACAGTTTCTCCGTCGGCGGCGCGGCGGAGGTCGATCGGGCCTGCCAGGCCGCCGAAGATGCATTCTGGAGCTATGGCTATTCGAGCGCCGAGGAACGCGCGGCGTTTCTGAACGCCATCGCCGACGAGATCGAGGCCCGCGCTGATGCGATCACCGAGATCGGAACCCAGGAATCCGGCCTGCCCGAAGCACGTCTGCAGGGCGAGCGCGGCCGGACCACCGGTCAGCTCCGTCTGTTCGCCGAGCATATCCTGAAGGGCGAGTGCCTCGACCGCCGTCACGATTTGGCGCTGCCGGACCGCCAGCCCCTGCCGCGTCCGGAGCTGAAGATGCAGCAGCGCCCGATCGGGCCGGTGGCGGTGTTTGGCGCCTCCAATTTCCCGCTCGCCTTCTCGACCGCAGGCGGCGATACGGCCTCGGCGCTGGCCGCGGGCTGCCCTGTCGTGGTCAAGGGCCATCCCGCGCATCCCGGCACCGGCGAGATCGTGGCCGAGGCCATCCATGCGGCGATCGGCAGATGCGGCGTGCATCCGGGCGTGTTCTCGCTGATCCAGTCGGACGGCATCGAGGTCGGCACGGCGCTGGTCAAGCATCCGCTGATATCCGCGGTCGGGTTCACCGGATCGCTGAAGGCGGGCCGTGCGCTCTACGATCTTTGCGCCGCGCGTCCGGTGCCCGTGCCGTTCTTCGGCGAACTGGGCAGCATCAATCCCATGTTCATCCTGCCGAAGGCGCTGGCAGCGCGCGGTGACGCGATTGCCGCTGGCTGGGCCGGATCGCTGACCATGGGCTGCGGCCAGTTCTGCACCAATCCGGGAATCGCGCTGGCCGTCGATGGACCGGACACCGACCGCTTCGTCGCCGCTTCGGCTGCGGCGCTGGGCGAGATCGGGGCACAGACCATGCTGACCGACGGCATCGCCGAGGCCTTCCGGCGCGGCTCCGCCGCGATCGCGCAGGGCAACAGTGCCACGCGGTTGCTGGGGGAACGGACCGAAACCCGGGCTGCGTCGCCCTGGCTGTTCGAGACAACGGGCGATGCCTTCATGGGCGATCACGCCCTTGGCGAAGAGGTTTTCGGCCCCCTTGGCGTGGTCGTGCGGGTCAAGAGCGTCGATGAGATGGCCGAGATCGCGCGCGGTCTGGAAGGCCAACTCACCTGCACGCTGCATCTGGACGACGGCGACATGAAGGACGCCCGCCGCCTGACGCCGATCCTGGAGCGAAAGGCAGGGCGGCTGCTGGCCAATGGTTTCCCGACAGGTGTGGAAGTCGCCGACGCCATGGTCCATGGCGGTCCCTATCCGGCGACCACCAATTTCGGCGCGACGTCCGTCGGCACGATGGCGATCCGGCGGTTTCTCCGCCCGGTCTGCTATCAGAACATGCCGGATGCGCTGACCCCGTTCTGATCGGGCTGTCGGCGTTGATCATCGGAAAATTCGGTTCCCGCAGCCCTCGGGCCTGACCCGAGGGTCTTTGTTGCGGCGGTCGACATGGGCTATGTTCACGGGTTCTCGGGTCAGGCCCGAGGAACCCAACGAAGGGCCGCATCCGACTTGCCGGTATCGAAATTCCTAACTCAGGAACCCGCGTTCGAGGATCAGGGTGGTGAGTTCGTCGACCGACTGTTCAAGTGTCTTGCCGGACGTGTCGAGCTGGGCGAGGGCCTGGTCGTAGAGCGTCTCCCGGCGGCGCAGGATGACTCGGAGCTGCTCCATCGCTTCCGGGTTGCCGGCCATGGGGCGGGTGTCGCCCTGCGCGCGGACGCGTTCCATGTGCTCTTCGGGGCTGGCCTTGATCCAGATCGTGTGGAAATGCGCCAGCACCGTCTTGAACGTGTCGGGGGCCGAGACGATGCCGCCCGCTGCCGCGAGAATGAGTGAATCGTGCGTCGAAATGATCCGCTGCACGGCCTGGGCCTCGACGGCGCGGTATCCCTCCTGGCCGTAGAAGTCGATCATCTCGTTCACGGGCATGCCCGAGTGATCCTCGATCTCCCGGTTCAGCTCCAGGAAGGGGACGTTCAGTTCCTCGCTCGCCAGGGGGCCGAGGGTCGACTTGCCGGCGCCGCGCAGTCCGATCAGGCAGATGCGGTGCGCGCGCAACTGTTCGGGGGGGGCAGGGCTGAGGATCTGGAGCGCCTTCTGGCGAGTCTCCGCGGTTGATGCGCGGAACAGGTCGGCTGCGCGGATGATCTCCGACGACCAGGGGTCATCCTCGCCGACGAACCATTCGATGCGATGATCCAGCGCTGTCGCAACACGCTGCAGCAGACCGATGGAGATATTGCCCTCGCCGGCCTCAAGCTGCGCCAGGTAGCGGGGCGAGACACCGGACACCTCCGACACGACCCGCCGGGGCAGGCCTCGCAGTTCGCGGGCCTTACGGACGCGCTCACCGACGCGCGCCATCAACGCGCTTACCTCCTGATCGAGCGCGTTCCGCGACAGCGTATTGACGGCTTCGCCCCGGAAGTTGGTGATCTCGGTCATGCGCACTCGTCTGATGAAATATAGTGCACAATCTTAGGCGCTCAGCGCGATTCTGCAAACCCCGCCAGTACGATGCGCGGCGCTGCTTCAATAGGTCTCGACGTGGTAGCGGCCTTCTTCCCGCATCGCGTCGCGCGTCGCTTCCCAGGGCATGCCCTGGCTTTCGGCGATGCTGCGGAACGCGAGTTCGACGCCTTCCTCCATGCCGCGCAGGCCGCAGATGTAGACATGCGTGTTCGGATCACCCAGCAGTTCGGCCACCGCGTCCTGCTCCACCATCATCCGGTCCTGCACGTACTCCTTCGGCTGGTCGGGCAGCCGGCTGAACACCAGATGCTTCATCAGCAGGCTGTCCGGCACCTTCTTCAGCGGTCCGAAATAGGGGAGGCTCTCGGGGGTCCGCGCGCCGAAGAACATGGTCATGCCACCGGGCTTGGTCGCTGCGGTTCGCTGGCGGCGCATGGTGAAGGCGCGGAAAGGGGCGGAGCCCGTGCCGGTGCAGATCAGCAGCAGCCGCGCCGCCGGGTCATCGGGCATCAGGAAGGTCGCGCCGAACGGGCCGGTCACCTTCACCTTCGCACCCTTCTCCAGATCGCAGACATAGTTGGAGCAGACGCCATGCTCCTCCCGCTTCACCGTCAGAGAGACGTTGTTGTAGTTCGGCCGCTCACCGTCGCGCGGGCTGGAAACCGAATAGAGCCGGGGCAGGTGGGGCTTGCCGTTCTCGTCCTCGCCTGGAGGAATGACGCCAATGGACTGGCCTTCCAGAACCGGGAATGGCTTGCCTTCGAAGCTCAGGATGATGTGGCGGACGTCGGCGTCGCTTCCGGCGTCGGTCAGGCGGTAGTTGCCCTGGACAACAGCCTCGACCGGATTGCCCAGATTGTAGAGATTGACCGTCGGCTTGGCCGCGCTCGCCGGGGCCTTCGCCTTGCCGCCAGCGCCCTTGTGCGCTTCGGCGAGCAGGGCCTCGATGGCGTCGTCCAGCGCCTCGACACTGCCACTGCCGCCCTCGGCGATCTCCTCCTGTTCGGGCAGTTCCATCCACGAATACTGGTCCTCCAGCGAGTAGGGCTCGGTGACCACGCGCCATTCGTCGATCGAGCCGGTCGGGCAGACCGGGATGCAGTCCATGCAGAAATTGCACTTCGAAGCGTCGACCACGACGTTGTCGTCATTATGCTCGATCGCCTGGATCGGGCAGGTCATCTCGCAGGTGTAGCAGCGGATGCAGATTTCGGGATCGATCAGGTGCTGCTTGACGGGCGCATTCATGGTTTCTCTCCCCGATCCGGTTCCGGTCTCTCCCGGATTATTGCACGTTCTGGAACGAAAATGGCGGCCCAGCGCATGGCGGGGCCGCCATCCTGTCGGTTCGGCTTACGCGTCGGCGAGCTGGACGTATTCGAAGTCGCCGGGCTTGCCGTCGATGCCCACCTTCGGGGCGGCGATCCAGCTGGCGTACTGACCCGGCTCGGTGACCGCCACCATCAGCGACTGGATGAAGTCGCCATCGGCCTTCGTCGGCAGCCAGTCGTTGACCTTCGCGTCGTAGTCCGACTGCGAGATGCGGTTGCCCTGGGTGTCGAACAGGTCGTTCGAGAACACGCCGATCTTCCGGTTGAAGGACTCGTGCGGCAGGCTCAGCTTGAAGTCGACGCCGGCCTTCTCGATGATCTTGTTCCACCGGCCGACGCCGCCCTCGGCGTCCTTGGAGTAGTCGTCGCGCAGCCGCATGTTGATCGCGGTCAGCGCCGGCACGTCCTTCTGGATCACCTGACCGTCCACCAGATCCCAGACACGATAGGTGTCGTTGGTCAGCTTGTGGTCGTCATCGATCCGGTGCTCCATGTAGCGGCCCTTGATGCCGGCATTGAAGGCGTTCGCGGCGTTGGTCGAGACCTCCTGGCCGAACAGGTCGAGGCTGAGCGTGTAGTGCAGGTTCAGCTTCTTCTGGATGGTCGGCAGGTCGATGACGCCCAGCGCCCGGATCCGGTCGATGTCGTAGGGATCCTCGATGCCGTTCTCCTTCATCACCTCGCAGGTGCGCTGGATGGTGCGGCCGACGCCGGTCTCGCCCACGAACATGTGGTGGGCTTCCTCGGTCAGCATGAAGCGGCAGGTCCGGGACAGCGGGTCGAAGCCGGACTGCGCCAGGCTCTCAAGCTGCATCTTGCCGTCACGGTCGGTGAAGTAGGTGAACATGAAAAAGGACAGCCAGTCCGGCGTCTCTTCGTTGAAGGCGCCCAGCAGACGCGGGGTGTCCTCCGAGCCCGACTGGCGGTGTAGCAGGTCGTGCGCCTCCTCGCGGCCTTCCGAGCCGAAATACTTCTGCAGCAGGTAGACCATGGCCCAGAGGTGCCGGCCTTCCTCGACATTGACCTGGAACAGGTTGCGCATGTCGTAGAGCGACGGCGCGGTCTTGCCCAGGAAGCGCTGCTGCTCAACCGAAGCGGGCTCCGTATCGCCCTGGATGACAATCAGCCGGCGCAGCAGGGCGCGGTATTCACCGGGCACTTCCTGCCAGGCGGGTTCGCCGTAATGCTCGCCGCAGGGGATCTTGCGATCCTCGACCTGCGGCGCCAGCAGCACGCCCCAGCGGTATTCCGGCATCTTCACATAGCCGAACTTGGCCCAGCCCTTCGGGTCCACCGAAACGGCGGTGCGCAGATAGACGGCGGATTCCTGGAACTGCTTCGGGATCAGGTCGCTCCACCAGTTGATGTAGCCGGGGTGCCACTTCTCCAGGGCCTTCAGGACGCGGCGGTCCGAGGACAGGCCGACATTGTTCGGGATCAGGGTGTCGTAGCTGACGTTGAGAGTATCGGGCATTTTTCGTTCCTCCTCGAAATCAGACGCGCTGCATGTTGTAAACGCCGCGCTTGCCGGTGCCGTAGCGCTGCAGGGCACCGTCCTCGCCGACGGCGTTGGGACGCTGGAAGATCCAGTTCTGCCAGGCGGTCAGCCGCCCGAAGATCCGGGTCTCCATGGTTTCCGGACCGGCGAAGCGGAGATTGGCTTCCATGCCGGTCATCGCATCCGGGCTGAAGGAGGCGCGCTCCTCCAGGAAGATCCGGATCTCGTCTTCCCAGTCGATGTCGTCGAGAGCGAAGGTGACAAGGCCCAGTTCGGTGGCGTCGTCGGCCTCGATGTCCTCGCCGATCTTCTCCTTCGCGGCGTCGACGCGCTCCGGCTCGCCCAGGAAGCGGGTCTGCAGCCGGGTCAGGTCGTTGCCCATCGGATAGCGGCCGAAATTGCTCTCGGAGAGCAGGATGCGAGCCATCGGGCGGTTATCGCCCTCGAACTCGTCCTGCATCATGTAGGTCCGGTCGACGGCCCAGAGGATTTCCGCCAGTACGCCGGCGAAGCAGGAGCCATGCTCGACAAGCGCCACCAGCGAGCGTGAGGTCATGTCGATGCGCTTCAGCACGCGCTTCCAGTAGCGCAGGATCTCGTTGGCCAACCAGTGGCCCTCGTTGGCGGTCAGCAGCGCCTCGTGGGCAAGAACCACTTCCGGGTCGCCCTGGCTGCGGAAGATGACGAGGCCAGCCTCCATCTCGTTCAGACGCAGATGCAGGATGGCGTCGTCCAATTCGCGGGCCAGTTTCAGCAGGTAGGACTGGTCGCCCTGGGCCACCAGATCGTCGGTCGAGGCGGGAGCGTCCCCATCCGGCCCGGCGATGGTGATGGTCGCCTTGCGGCTGTCGCGGTCCACTTCGACCTCGACCAGCGAGTAGGTGACCGAACCGTCGTCGGCGATGGTGCGATCGATCGGGCCCAGGGTGATGCCCTTCTCGGCGCGCGTCGGCGCGGCGGCGGCGAATTCCTTCACGCGCTGGGCGACGGTGTCGTCGAATTTCGCATTGGGGATCGACTCGTCGACCAGGCGCCAGTCCACGGCCTTCTTGCCCCGCACGCCTTCCTCCATCGAGCAGAACACGTCGGCCAGATCGCGGCGGACCTTGCGCTTGTCGGTGACGCGGGTCAGGCCGCCGGTGCCGGGCAGCACCGCCAGCAGCGGCACCTCGGGCAGGGCGACCGAGGATGAACGGTCATCGGTCAGCATGATGTAGTTGCAGGCCAGGGCGAGTTCGTAGCCGCCGCCGGCGCAGGCGCCCTTCACTGCGGCCACATACTTCTGGCCGGAGTCGGCTTCCGCCGCCTCGAAGGTATTCCGGGTCTCGTTGGTGAACTTGCAGAAGTTGACCTTGTGAGCGTGCGTCGCGCCGCCAAGCATGCGGATGTTGGCGCCGGCGCAGAAGACCTGCTCCTTGCCCGAACGCATGACCACCACCTTCACTTCCGGGTGCTCGAAGCGCATCCGCTGGACGATGTCGGCGAGTTCGATGTCGACGCCCAGGTCGTAGGAATTGAGCTTCAGCTCGTAGCCATCGAACAGGCCACCCTTCTCGTCCACGTCCATGTAGAGGTTGGCGACGTCGCCGTCGTATTCGATCCGCCAATGCCGGTAGCGCGACGGGTCTGTCTGGAAGTCGATCATCTTCGTCACAGGTTGGGTCCTCCTGGATCTTCATCTCGAATGTTATGTGCATAATAATGCAATTAATCCGATTTGTAAATGGCTCTGGCATTCTACGGGTTAAAAATCTTATCCAATAAAATCAATAGAATGGAAGGAGTATGCCATAATTCATGAAATGCAATATAATGCATAAAATGCTGTCAACGAGAAGCGAGGGCTTTCATCCGGTGGCGCGAAACCTCCTTGGCGGTCAGGCCCATGAGACTCGTCTGTCCATGCAGGAAGGCCTCGTGGAGCCGCGCATCGGCCAGCGCCATGATCTTCCGTGCTGCCGTTTCGCGGCCCATGCGCAGCTTGAGACCGGCATTCGCGATCTGGATGAGGCCACCGACCAGATACCGTTCGGCGCAGGCCGGGGGCAGACGCATCCACACGGCCTCCAGCAGTTCATGCGCCTCCCAGTAGTAGCCGCGGTTCATCGCCTGCAGCCCGCCGTCAAAGGCGGGGTGCGCAGCAAGTTGATCGGGCGTCATGTCTGCAGAGAGACCCCGCATGACCGGGTCGAAATAACCCTCGGGCGGCCGGGGCGTCATGCCCGGCAGATGAGGTTCGGGCGGCAGGTCGAGCCGCGGCGTCATCGTCAGATGCGGCGCAGGTGATACATCGGGAATTCGCCGTAGTTCTTCGCCAGCGGAATTCGGCCGACATATTCGCAGCGGTAGTCGTCATGGCATTCCAGCGCCAGCGCCGCCGCCGTCTGCGCGGTGACGTAGATCTCGCCTTCGGGCGTCTTCGGCTCGGTCCGGGCGGCGTAGCTGACATGGGAGCCGAAGAAGTTCGTCCGCCTCAGCACCGGATCCTCCATCTGGAAAACCGGCCCGTAGTGCATGCCCATTCGCAGACCCAGCGTCGGCGGCAGGGTCGGGTTGTCGATCAGCACCTGTTTCACCGCTTCCTGCAGGGCGAAGGCGCAGCCGGCCGCCGCCTCCAGATCATCGAAGACAAGGTAGATGCCGTCGCCCCAGGTGTTGCGGAACAGAAGCCGCTCCTTGAACAAATCCAGCGCCCGGGCCAGTCCGCCCAGCACATCCTCGACATAGGACGGCATCTGGGCATCGTTGAGAGCGCTGAAGCCCTTGAGGTCGCCGAAGATGATGGCGCGGGGCAGGCGATCGAGCGACGTATCGCGGTCCGCGCCGTCGTCCGGGCTGGCGGCGGGGGCTTCACGGGTCGAGCGCACGGAAATCACCGTCTGCCCGAAGCCGGCGCGCCGCGCCGCTAGCAGGTCGTACCCCGTCCCGGCGGCGGCGTTGGGGCCGTCTTCACCGTCCCACACAGCGATCTGGTGCGGTTCGGTCTGCAACCATCCGGCGCGCTGCTGGACCAGTCCCAGCGCGAACTGCGAGGCGTACCCGAACAGGGCGTCGTCGCCCAGATAGGCGTCGGGCGTCACGAACAGGACTTCGCGCGCGGCCTTAATGCAGGCGTCGAAACGCTGCAGCCAGTCGCCGCCGGCGGTCTCTACAGAAACGTGTTTGAACTCGTTGGCGTTGAAGGGCAGCACGGCAACGAGGTCCGCGCCGGCCTCGAGCGCCGCTTCGGCGGCCAGGATATCGGCGCCGGCGGCCAGACTGCCGATGGCGCGACTGCAGCCACTCTCCCGGAAGAACGCTTTCAGGGCTGCGGCGACCTCCGCTTCCTGATCGGCCGGAAAGCGGCCCTTCTGACCGGGCGCAGCAATAATGTGGCCGCAGTAGTGCACGACCGGGCCCGGCTTGAGCGGGGCCAGGACCGACGCGTCGATCCCCATCCGCGCACAGACAAGGTTGAGCTGCTTCCACGTGGTCGACTTCGCCCCGACGGTCGCATCCGCGAGACTGGCGGCCCGTCCAAGGGATGCTTCGGCATCGCCCATGCGATCGAGCAGCAGCAGCGCCTCCGCCCGCGTCGCCTCGGCATAGTAGCTTTCCTCGTCGCCCGCGGCCTTCAGGGCGCGGGCGGCCCAGTCGCGCCGCGCAGCTTCGTCGCCAGCCAGCAATTGCAGGAAGGCGACATTGATGGCGGGATAGTAGCCTTCGTTCAGGTCGTAGCCCTGCTGGTAGGCCGCAATTGAAATGGCCAGCGCCGGTGAAGATGAAGGATCGGCGGCCGTCAGGGCGATGTCCTTGGCCAGACGCGCCCTCAGTCCGAGAATTTCCTCGTTGGCGATCTTGTCCAGGCCGGAGTTCCGGAACAGCTCGGCCGCGAGATCCATTGCTCCGGACCGAGCCAGCGCCAGCACCGCGACATGGGCCAGGTCGTCATTGCCCGGATCAGCCTTGAGAGCCGGCCGCGCAATGTCGAACGCGGCCAGATTTTCGCCCTTGGACAGTTCGCAGCGCGCTGCCTCCAGCGGGCTGGCATCGGTGCTTTGCGTTTCCATGCGTCCCCGGTCGGTTGCTCGCGTACCGCCGCTGACCCATCCTGTCGCGGGCAGCGAATCGAAATCAGGTCAGGAATGTCTCCCGAAGTCGAACGCATAGTATCGAATTTCAGCGCAGAGGCGAGGCAGGTGTTGGAGATCTGGCTGGCCTGTCGCGGGGACGCGCTGGTTCCCAGACAGGCGGACTTCGACCCCATGCTGCTGCCGGCACAGCTCTCGGCGATCTACATCTACCGCTACGATCCGGATCTGGACGACTTCGTCTGCCGGCTGGCCGGCGAGGACATCAACCAGGCCTGGGGGCACAGCATTCGCGGCGCGACACTGCGGCAGATCGTGGGCGACCCGGTTCATCCCGCGGCGCTGGCGCGATGGAAGGCGATCATCGAGACGCCCCACATCCAGCATGGCCGCATCGATCGCGACAATGACGGGCGTCTGGAGATGGTGGCCGAACGGTTGGTGCTGCCGATGCGAGGCGACGGCGAGCCCGATCGCGTGCTCGGCTTCGGCTCCTACCGCTACCGTCAGACCGACCGGGACATGGTGCCGCCGGTCTGGGACGGCGTGGTCACGATCGACTGCCGCGATCTCTGATCACGAAAAACGCCCCCGAAACCCGAGGCATCGGAGGCGTTCCGAATTTCGCAATCTAAACCGGTTCAGTCGATAGGTGTCAGATTCTCTGCCGACTTCTTTCCGTTGCGTCCTTCGACCAGCTCGTAATTGACACGCTGGCCTTCGTTCAGCGTCTGCAAACCCGCCCGCTGCACGGCGGTGATGTGGCAGAAGGCGTCGGCGCCGCCTTCATCCGGGGCGATGAAACCATAGCCCTTGGTCTGGTTGAACCACTTGACGGTTCCTGTCGGCATTGATCGTTCCTTCACGTCGAAACCAGTAGCGGACGACCGTGTCCGCTCACTCCGATTCTCCTTCGGTGCTTTCGACGGAATGAACAGGCGCAAGGCCCGTCAGACCCACCTTCAGAGTCACGTGGCCACATGATGCTGACAAGCATCGAGAAAAACAAGGAAAGAAGCCCGCCGGATCGAAGATTTGGCTGGGGGACTAGGATTCGAACCTAGATTGACGGAGTCAGAGTCCGCTGTCCTACCATTAGACGATCCCCCAACGGGCGGCCCGTTATCTATGCGGCGCGTGCGTCCGTGTCAACTCGCACGGTAATGACCGTGGCGGCTTAACAAGTCCGGCTCCGGGTTGCTATGTTGCGGCGTCATCAATCGTCATTTCCGGGGAAGCAAGGTCGCGTGTCAGCGGATCATTTCAGACGCAGAAGTTACGCGGCCATCGACCTGGGCACCAACAATTGCAGGCTGCTGATCGCCAGGCCGGAGGGCGCGAGCTTCCGGGTCGTCGATGCCTATTCCCGGATCGTGAGGTTGGGAGAGGGCGTGGCGGCTTCAGGCATCCTCAATTCGGATGCGGTTCACCGCACCGTCGAGGCGCTGAAGGTCTGCGCCGACAAGATCGGTCGCCATCATTGCTGGGATGTCCGCTGCGTGGCGACGGCGGCCTGCCGCTCCGCCGACAATGCACCCGAATTCATCGAACGCGTCCGCGCCGAAACCGGTTTGCGGCTGGAGATCATCGATGCGGCTGAAGAGGCCTCGCTGGCGCTTGCCGGCTGCCAGTCGCTGCTGCAGGAGCAGTCCGGCCCGGCGCTGGTGTTCGATATCGGCGGCGGCAGCACAGAGATCACGCTTGCGGCGCCGGCTGCCGGTGGGCGGCACGTTCTGTCAGCCTACGAGTCCTTTCCGGTCGGCGTGGTCAATTTCGCAGAGCGCTTCGGCGGCGCGGGTGTCGATGACGCCGCCTATGACGGCATGGTCTCCGCCGCCGAGGAAATCATGATTCCCTTCCGCGACCGCATCGCCGAGCGGCTGGATGGCAGTTTCCTGCTGCTCGGCACGTCCGGCACGGTGACCACGCTGGCGGGCGTGTATCTGGATCTGGTGCGTTATGACCGCAATGCCGTAGACGGCCTGACCATGCCGGCCAGCCGAATGACCGAGATATCGGATCATCTGCGGCGGCTGAACCTGGAAGAGCGCGCGGCCCATCCCTGTGTCGGTCCGGGCCGGGCGGATCTGGTGGTCGGCGGGTGCGCCATTCTGCAGGCGATCGTCAATCTCTGGCCGTCCGAACTGATCACCGTTGCGGATCGCGGCCTGCGCGAGGGCATGCTGTTGCAACTAATGCACAACGACGTCGCCGTCGCCGCAGCGGGAGACTGATCCCATGGCCCGCAAGACCGGACCCGGCGGCGGCAACCGGCAACTGACCCAGAAGGTGAAGACGGCGCGGGGGCGCAAGCTCTCATCGAAGCGCTGGCTGGAGCGGCAGCTCAATGACCCCTATGTCGCCGAAGCCAAGGCGCAGGGCCTGCGCTCGCGGGCGGCCTTCAAGCTGATGCAGCTCGACGACCGGTTCGAGCTGATGCGGAAACGCGATCGGGTGGTCGACCTGGGCGCCGCGCCCGGCGGCTGGTCGCAGGTCGCGCACCAGCGCGTGGGCGACGAAGGTTTCGTGCTTGCCGTCGACATCCTGCCCATGGAGCCGATCGCCGGCGTCATCGACATGCAGCTCGACTTCACCGAGGAAGACGCCGACCGCAAGGTGATCGAGGCGCTGGGCGGCACGGCTGACTGCGTCCTTTCCGACATGGCCCAGCCGGCGACCGGCCATCGCCAGACCGACCACCTGCGCATCATGGCGATGGCCGAACTGGCCTATGATTTCGCCCGCCAGGTGCTGAAGCCCGGCGGCAGCTTCGCCGTGAAACTGCTGCAGGGCGGGGCCCAGGACGACTTTCTTCAGATGCTGAAACGCGACTTCGCCAAGGTCCGCTTCGCCAAGCCGGACGCCAGCCGCAAGGATTCGGCGGAGAGCTATCTCGTCGCTACGGGCTTTCGCGCCGGTTCCGAACCGGAGTAAACTCCACTTCGATCTTGTTGAATATCGGAGGGGAACGCTCATGGGCCGGCCGGACGTTCAGGGGTTTCATGACCCGGACACCGACACCATCACCTATCTGGTAAGCGATCCGGCATCTCGGGAGGCCGTGATCATCGATCCGGTCCTGGCCTTCGATGTCGTGCACGCGACCTTCTCCGACAGCCGCGCCATGCCGGTGCTCGAGGCTGCGGCCGCTGCCGGACTGAAGATTGTCCGTGTCCTGGAGACCCATCTGCATGCCGATCACGCGTCCTCCGGCCGCCGTATCGCGAACCGTCTTGGCGTTCCGCTGTGTATCGGGGAAGGGGTGAAACTCAATCTCCCGCTGTTCAGGGATCTCTATGACGCCGCAGACGTGCCGGTGGATGGCTCCCAGTTCGACCTTCTGCTGAAGGACGGCGAGGAATTCCCGATTGGCGAACTGGATTGCCGGGTGATGTCGACGCCGGGGCACACGCCGGGCTGCTCGACCTATGTGATCGGGGACGCGGCGTTTGTCGGCGACTGCATCTTCATGCCAGATTTCGGATCGGCGCGCTGTGACTTCCCCGGGGGCGACGCGCGCACGCTCTATCATTCGGTCCGGAAGATCCTGTCCCTGCCGCCGGAGACCCGGCTGTTCACCTGTCACGACTACAGCCCCGGCGGACGGCCGCTCGCCTTCGAGACCACGGTGGCGGAGCAGCGCCGTTCCAACATTCACATGAAGGACGGCACCGACGAGGAAACCTTCGTCAAGATGCGCACCGAGAGGGACGCAGGTCTGAGCCTGCCGCGCTTGATCCTGCCTTCGGTGCAGGTGAACATCCGCGCTGGCGCCCTGCCGCCCGCGCATGCGAACGGACGGCGTTATATCCGGTTGCCCGTGGGCAACTTCACCGTTCCGGAGGACGATGATGAGTGACCCTGCCGCCTGCCTGCAGCCCAGCGACCTGATCGACAGCGACAACCCTGCGGTCGTCGCCTATGCCGAGAAGGCGGGCAAGGGCGAGGCCGACGTGAAGCAGCGTGCCATCAACATCTACTACGCCGTCCGCGACGATTTCCGATACGACCCCTACACGGTGACCATGAGCGAGGACCACTTCCGCGCCAGCGCCTGCCTGGAACGGGGCTACGGCTTCTGCATCACCAAGGCCGGGCTGCTCGCCGCCGTGGCGCGGGCCGCCGGGATTCCGGCGCGGCTCGGTTTCGCCGATGTCCGCAACCATCTCTCGACCGAGCGCATGCGCGAGAAGATGGGTACCGACCTGTTCGTCTATCACGGCTTCACCGAACTTTTCATCGACGGCAAGTGGGTGAAGGCGACGCCGGCGTTCAACATCGAACTGTGCGAGAAGTTCGGCGTCCTCCCGCTGGATTTCGACGGCGAGACCGACTCGATCTTCCATCCGTTCACGACCGACGGTTCGCAGCACATGGAATATGTGAACGACCGCGGCAGCCGCGATGACATGCCCTTCCGGGAGATCAGCGACAGCTTCCGCGAGATCTATCCCTACATGTTCGACGATCAGGGTGGACCGGGCGGTGATTTCGCCGCCGAGGCCGCCGCGGAGAACACGTCAGCCCACTGAGTTTTCCGCGACGCTTTGGCCGGGTTGGGAATCGGGGCGCGATGCTCTATATGGCCTTTCTCCGAGGCCATGAGGTACCTGCCGTGATCAGAATTCGCGAAGCTCTGACGTTCGATGATGTTCTGCTTGCGCCCCGCGCCTCCTCGGTGATGCCCGGCAATGTCAGCACGAAGACGCGCGTGACCCGCGAGATTTCGCTGGGGATCCCGCTCCTGTCTGCGGCGATGGACACGGTCACCGAATCCAACATGGCGATCGCCATGGCGCAGGCGGGCGGCATTGGCGTCATCCACAAGAACCTGACCGCCAACGAGCAGGCCGAGGAAGTCCGCAAGGTCAAGCGCTACGAGAGTGGCATGGTGGTCAATCCGGTGACCATCTATCCGGACGAGCCGCTGGCCAATGCGCTGGCGCTGATGGACACCCGCAAGATCTCCGGCATTCCGGTCGTCGAGCGCAAGACGCAGAAACTGGTCGGCATCATCACCAACCGCGATGTCCGCTTCGCCACCGACACGCGCCAGCCGGTGTCCGAACTGATGACCCGCAAGGATCTGGTCACCGTCCAGGAAGGCCGGGTCGACGAATCCGAAGTGAAGCAGCTTCTGCACCGCCATCGCATCGAGAAGGTGCTGGTCGTCGACGAGACCTATCGCTGCGTCGGGCTGGTCACGGTGAAGGACATCGAGAAGGCCGCGACCCATCCGAACGCCTCCAAGGACGAACAGGGCCGCCTGCGCGTTGCCGCCGCGACCGGCGTGGGTGATGACGGTTTCCGCCGTACCGAGGCGCTGCTCGACGCCGGCGTCGACTTGGTTGTGGTCGATACCGCGCATGGCCATTCCGAGAAGGTCTTGGAGCAGGTCACCCGCATCAAGAAGCTGTCCAACTTCACACAGGTCGTGGCCGGCAATGTCGCCACCGGGGAAGGGGCTCAGGCCCTGATCGATGCAGGCGCTGATGCGGTGAAGGTCGGCATCGGCCCGGGGTCGATCTGCACGACCCGCATCGTGGCGGGCGTTGGCGTGCCGCAGCTTACCGCGATCATGGATGTGGTCGAACGCTGTGAGAAGACCGGCACGCCGGCGATTGCCGATGGCGGTATCAAGTATTCCGGCGACCTGGCCAAGGCCATTGCCGCGGGCGCGTCCTGCGCCATGGTCGGCTCGCTGCTGGCCGGCACGGACGAAGCGCCGGGCGAGGTGTTCCTGTATCAGGGGCGCTCCTACAAGTCCTATCGCGGCATGGGCTCGGTCGGCGCAATGGCGCGCGGCTCGGCCGACCGCTATTTCCAGCAGGACGTCTCCTCCGAACTGAAGCTGGTGCCCGAGGGCATCGAAGGGCGTATCGGCTACAAGGGGCCGGCCGAGCCGGTCCTGCATCAGCTTGTCGGCGGCCTGAAGGCGGCCATGGGCTACACCGGCAGCGGAACGATCGACGACATGCGGCGGAACTGCGAGTTCCTGCGCATCACCAATGCGGGCCTGCGCGAAAGCCATGTCCACGACGTCGAGATTAGCCGCGAGGCGCCGAACTATTCGGGCTGATCCGCGATGAGACCCGGCGGTCGTCTGGCGGCCGTTGTCGAACTGCTTGACCTGATCGACACGGATCGCCGCCCCGCAGACATGATCGTCCGCGACTATTTCCGTCAGCGCCGTTATGCCGGGTCGAAGGACCGGGCCGCGGTCACGGAGGCCGTCTACGACATCCTGCGCCGCCGCGGCGAACTCGACTGGCGCATCGGCAAGAGCGGGGGCCAGCCCGACAACCGCCTGCGGGCCTTTCTGGCGACCTTGCCGGAATTGCTGGACGAGGCGCTGAGCGGCGAACACGCGCCGCAACCTACATCGAAGGGTGAAGCCACGGTGCTCGCCGCTGCGCGCACGGCATCGGGCGAGCTGTCGCCGGGCGCGCGGCTGAACCTGCCGGACTGGCTGGTGCCGAAGATGGTGCGCGGCCTGCCCGATGCGTCGCCGGATGACCTCGCCGCCGCCTTCGCCGGCCGCGCCGATGTCTCGATCCGGGTCAACGGGAGGAAGACCGCCCGCACGGCTCTGGCCGGGCAGTTGCTGGAACAGGGTGTCGAAACGACGGAACACCCCTGGGTGCCGACAGCGCTGACGTTGACGAACCCGAAACCGCTGGAGCATCTGCCGGCCTTCACTGAAGGTCTCTTCGAGGTGCAGGACGCGGGCAGTCAGTATGCCGGGCTGATGGTTGACGCCCGGCCGGGCATGCGGATCGCCGATATCTGTGCCGGGGCCGGCGGCAAGACGTTGCTGCTGGCCGACCGGATGGGCGGCGAGGGCGACCTCCTGGCCTCGGACGTCGACGGGCGTCGGCTTCGGCGTCTGGAGGCGCGGGCCGCCCGCGCTGGCGTTGCCAACCTCGTCACGACGCAGGTGGGGCCGAACGCGCCCTGGCCGGCGGGTTGGGAAGCCTCGATGGATCGCGTCCTGATCGATGCGCCGTGTTCGGGCAGCGGCACCTGGCGCCGGCAGCCGGAACAGCGCTGGCGCTTCACGCCGGAGCGGCTTGCGGAACTGACCCGGCTTCAGGGCGGCATTCTGGATCGCGGCGCGCGGCTGGTCCGGCCCGGCGGACGGCTGGTCTATGTCACCTGCTCCTTCCTGCGGGAGGAGAATGAGACCGCGGTCACAAGTTTTCTTGATAGGGCACCGGAGTTCCGACCACTGCCATGGCCGGATGTGGTCCGCGAAGCCGCGATTCCCGTACCTTTGGGCAGGAAGATGACAGGCGATTTCATGCGTCTGTCACCATTTGATCACGGAGTGGACGGGTTTTTTGCGGCTGTATTGGAACGTTCCATCGGTTAGCATCCCCGCAGGCTCGGTCATGCAACGGCAAAGTGACTTCAGGAGTATGAGAATGATGAATTCGGTTCGCGATATGGTGCGTGCGCTTGCTGTGGCGTCCATTGCGCTGACGCCGGTGTCCGCCCTTGCCATGGGCTCCAGCTCGTCCGACGACAGCAGTTCCTCGTCGTCGTCCACGGCGCGGAAGGCCGAGCCCACCAACTTCCAGAAGGGCGTCGCCGCGGTCGAAGCCCAGAAGTGGGAGATGGCGAAGCAGTACATGGCGGCGGCGATCGACGAGGACTCGAGCAACGCCGACGCCTTCAACTATCTGGGCTATGCGCGGCGCAAGTCGGGTGACTATGACGGTGCGCTGAAGGCCTACAGCGTGGCTCTGGATCTCGATCCGAAGCACAAGGGCGCGCACGAGTATATCGGGCAGGCCTATCTGGAAATGGGCAACATCGGCATGGCCGAGAAGCACCTGGACAGCCTCGATTCGATCTGCACCTTCGGCTGCGCCGAATACAGTTCGTTGAAGAAGGCGGTAGCCAAGGCGAAGGGCACGTCCTGAGGCCTCTCCAGCCCGCTGCTGGACAAGACATGACAGGCCCGCTAGTTGAGGCTTTCCTCAGCTAGCGGGCCGCTCATGACAGACAGTATCCTTATCGTCGATTTCGGATCCCAGGTGACGCAGCTGATCGCCCGGAGAGTCCGGGAAGCCGGCGTCTATTCCGAAATCGTACCCTTCGACAAATCGCTGGACGCGCTCGAGCGGATGCAGCCGAAAGGCATCATCCTGTCCGGCGGCCCGGCCAGCGTGACGTTCGAGCACACGCCGCGCGCCCCTCAGGCGCTCTACGACTCAGGCCTGCCCATGCTGGCGATCTGTTACGGGCAGCAGACCATGGCGCAGCAGCTTGGCGGCAAGGTCGATTCGTCGGATCACAAGGAATTCGGCCGCGCCGATATCGACATCATCGATGGCTGCGCCCTGTTCGATGGCGTATGGGCAGCGGGTCATTCCTATCGCGTCTGGATGAGCCACGGCGATTCCGTCAGCGAGCTGCCCGCGGGCTTCCGCGTCGTTGGCCGTTCCTCGAACGCGCCGTTCGCGGCCATCGCCGACGATCATCACCACCGCTACGGCGTTCAGTTCCACCCCGAGGTGGTGCACACGCCCGATGGCGCGGCGCTGCTGACCAATTTCTGCACCCGCGTCTGCGGCTGTGTCGGCGACTGGACCATGGACGCCTTCCGCGAGCGCGAGATCGAGAAAATCCGCGAGCAGGTGGGCAGCGGCCGCGTCATCTGCGGCCTGTCGGGCGGCGTCGATTCAGCGGTGACCGCGGTTCTGGTGCATGAGGCCATCGGCGAGCAACTGACCTGCGTCTTCGTCGATACCGGCCTGATGCGCATGGGCGAGGCCGAGGAGGTCGTCGGCCTGTTCCGCGATCACTACAACATCGCCCTGGTGCATGTGGACGCCGAGAACCTGTTCCTCGACGCGCTGAATGGGGTGACCGACCCGGAAGCCAAGCGCAAGGCCATCGGCAAGCTGTTCATCGACGTCTTCGAGGAAGAGGCGCGCAAGATCGGCGGCGCCGATTTCCTGGCCCAGGGCACACTCTATCCGGACGTGATCGAGAGCGTTTCCTTCTCCGGCGGGCCGAGCGTCACCATCAAGAGCCACCACAATGTCGGCGGCCTGCCCGAGCGCATGAACATGCAGCTTGTCGAGCCGCTGCGCGAACTGTTCAAGGACGAGGTCCGCAAGCTGGGCCGCGAACTCGGCCTGCCCGAGGGCTTCGTCGGGCGGCACCCCTTCCCCGGGCCCGGCCTGGCGATCCGCATCCCGGGCGAGGTCTCGAAGGAGCGTGCGGACACGCTGCGCAAGGCCGATGCAATCTATCTGGACGAGATCCGCAAGGCCGGTTTCTACGACGATATCTGGCAGGCGTTCTCGGTCCTGCTGCCGGTCCGCACCGTCGGCGTGATGGGTGACGAACGCACCTATGACAGCGTGCTGGCGCTGCGAGCGGTGACCTCGACCGACGGGATGACCGCGGACTACTATCCGTTCCCGCATGATTTCCTGTCGAAAACCGCCACCCGGATCATCAACGAGGTCCGCGGCGTCAACCGCGTCGTCTACGACGTCACGTCGAAGCCGCCCGGCACGATCGAGTGGGAATAGGCGGCGCGTCATCACCCGGGCCGGTTGGCCTGATCGGCGGCATGAGCTGGCATGCCACCGCGCTCTACTACCGTCAGCTGAACGAACTCTCGGAGGCGCGCCACGGTCCCCGCGGTAACGCCGAGAGCGTGCTGGTCACCCTGTCCTTCGCGCCGCTGTTCGAGGCGGTTGTCGCGGGTGACGAGGCGGCCGCGATCCGGCGCATCGCCGACGTGGCGCGGCAGGTTGAAGCGGGCGGCGCAGGCTGTGTGCTGCTGACGGCGTTCACGGCGCATTTCGCGGCGGAGGCGGTGAGCCAGACGGTGTCGATCCCGCTGCTGCATGCCGGCGACGCGCTTGCCGCCGAGAGCCGGGCTCGGGGATATGGCCGGATCGGCCTGCTCGGCACCGGCTTCACGCTGCGGGCAGGTCATGTGGCGGCCAGAGTGGAAGATGCCGGCGTGGAAGTGGTTCTGCCGCCCGATGATCTGGCTGAAGAGATCGACACAACCATTCTTGGCGAACTGACCGAGGGTGTCGTCTCGGAGAGTGCTGGCGAAGCACTGGACCGGGCAGTCGCATCGCTCGCCGAGCGTGGCGCGGACGCCGTGGCGCTGGCCTGCACGGAACTGCCGCTGCTGCTGCCGCGCCCGACGCCGGTCCCGCTGATCGACGGGGTGAAGGCGCATGTCCTGTACGCGCTGGATCGCATGGCGCAGGATGGGACGGGCCATGCAGGGGGGAGATCATGACCGGAACCGTGCTCGCCATCGATCATCTGATGATCCACGTGCCCGACAGTCAGGACGCCGGGAACGCATTCGAGAAGCTGGGCTTCACGGTGACGCCGAAGAGCGATCTGCCCGGCCTGTCGAACCGGCTGATCTGTTTCGGCGACACGCCCCATGCGCGCGGTGTCTGCAACTATCTGGAACTGATGGCGCTGGAAGATGCGGAGAAGGCGCCGCCGCTGATGCCGCAGCTGTTGGTGCCGCAGGGTCCTGTCTCGACCGTGCTTTCCGTCGATGACGCCCACGCCGTCGCCGCCCGGCTGAGCGGCATGGGGTTCCGCGTCGGTCCGGTTCTGGACCTGCAGCGGGATTGGACGCTGCCCGATGGCAGCGTGATCACGCCAGCCTTCGCGGTGACGATCCCGGAGCTCGGCCAGGCGCCGATCTACTGGAATTTCTGCCTGCACAAGACCGCGCAGCACTACGTCCGTGAGGAATTCGTCTCCCATTCCAATGGCGCGCTCGCCTTCGATGAACTTACCGCCGTTGTCTCGGACGTCGAGGCAGCCGCGGAGCACTATGTCGAGCACTGGCAGGCCGTGCGGAGCGGACCGACGCTGGCCTTGCCGGAGGGGCCGGCGCTTCATCTCATCGATGCGGAAGAGGCCCGCAGGCGTTTTCCGGGCGATCTGATTGCCGAGGGTCTCGGCGTACGCGCCATCCGGGTGCGCGTGCGTGATCTGGTGGCGGCTCGCAAGACGGTGGAAGCAGGTGGTGTCAGCACCGTTGATCAGGACGGCGGCTTCATCGTGCGGGCCTCGGACGCCGGGGGCTGTGCCCTGATTTTTGCCGAGCAGGAGTAGCGCGGCGGCTGGCCGGAGTCAGATTTCGCAGCCGCCCAGTTCGCTCCAGCCTTCGGTGGTGAGCTGTTCCAGTGGGCGGAAGCTGGCCTTGTAGGCCATCTTGCGGCTGTCCTCGATCCAGTAGCCCAGATAGACGTTGGGCAGGCCTTCCTGCAGGGCGTGTGCGACGTGCCACTGCACGACATAGACGCCCAGGCTCCGGGCGGCCTCCGACGGCAGGAAGAAGCTGTAGACCAACGAATAGCCGTCGCTCATCCGGTCCGAGAGACAGACTGCGAGCAGGGCATTGGACTGGTCGCGGAACTCGACCAGAAAACTGTCGACCGGCGTGTCCTCGATCATCGCGCGGTAATCGCCGAAACGCATGTCGGCCATGCCGCCATCGGCGTGGCGCGAGGACAGGTACTGGCGGAACAGGATGTAATGTTCGCGCACGGCGACCGCGGGCACGATCCGCGCGGTCAGGTCGGTATTGCGCCGCCAGACCTTGCGCTGGGTGCGGTTGGGCTTGTAGCGCGTCACCGGGATGCGCACCGGCACGCACGCGTTGCAGTTGTCGCAGGCTGGCCGGTAGGCGAGATCCTGGCTGCGGCGGAAACCGGCGGTGGACAGAACGCTGTGCAACTGGTCCGGTTCTTCGCCCGACAGCAGGGTCACGACCTTGCGTTCCATCTTCCCGTCCAGATACGGGCATGGTGTGGGCGGAGTGGCAAAGAAATGCCGGAGCGGGATCTGGACGCGCTTCATACTGGAGAATCTAGTGCAGCAATCCTGAACATGCAGCAAAGATTTTGTTGCTTCGTCACATGTCGTTGACTTGTGACTGGCCAGCACATAGTCCCGCCCCATGAGCGACAGCCGCCCCATCTACTTCTTCGTCCACGTTCCCAAATGCGCCGGGCGCAGCGTCGAGCTGCATCTGGAGGCGCATCTGGGTGAGCGGTTCGTCTACCTGCGCCGCAAGCGCGGGTGGCGGCGGCATCTGTCGGAGCATATCTACCGCCTGCCGCAGCGTTTCGATCCGCCGGCAACCGACGCCGTTTCCGGCCATGCGCTGGGGCGTTCCCTGTTGAGCCGGTTCGAGGGGCGGGAAGTCCGGGAATCGGTGCTGCTCCGTGACCCGCTCAGTCTGCTGGTGTCGTTCTACAATTTCCGCATGAGCCGCTTCACCCACGAAGGCTGGCCGCATGTCGATTTCGAACGCTTCTACCAGAGCCGGCACCTGAATCCGGTCTCCACCTTCCTGCTGGTGAACTATCTGGAAGTGCCCTGGGCTCGCCTGCTGACCATGTCGGAGGCCGACAAGCTGGACCGGATCTCCGAAGCGTTCGAGGATTTCTGGTTCGTTGGCGACTATCGCCAGTGCGACCGGCTCATCGCCACCGTCAGCGAGCAGTTCGGAATTCCCGATCAGGCTCCGCGCGCCAATGTGCTGGAGGCGAAGAAGCTGACCACCGACACGGTGCCCCAGGCCATGCGCGACCGGATCGCCGAGGAGTGCGCGCTGGATCAGGCGCTCTACGACATGTGGGCGGGACGGGGCTTCCGCGAGCAGGCTCCTGCGCCGCAGTCCCTGCCTGCGGGCAACCGCATCGGACGGATCATCCGCCATGAAGCCGCCAGGCAGGTCGAGAATGCGCGGATCACGGCGATGCGGAAGCGCCTCGGCCGCAAGCCGCGACCGGTAGAAGAGGACTGAACGGGCCTACCAGAGGCCGTAGCGGACCGCCGCGATTGCAGTGTAGGCGATCCAGATGATCAGGATCAGTGGCACGCCGGCCTTGAAATAGTCGATGAAGCGGTAGTGGCCGGGACCCATCACCAGCAGGTTGGTCTGATAGCCCATCGGCGTGGCGAAAGAACAGTTCGCCGCGAACAGCGTCGCCAGTACGAACGCTTCTGCCGGCATCTGCAGCGAGTGGGCGAGGCCCAGACCGATGGGCGTGAACAGAACGGCCGTTGCGTTGTTCGACAGGACATTGGTCATCGCCGCCACCAGCAGGAAGAAGGCAGAGAGAATCGCCAGGTTGGGCGCCCCGTCCATCAGGTTCAGCATCTGAAGCGCGATCCAGGACGCGCCGCCGGTGCCGTGCAGCGCGGTTCCCATGGCCAGCGCAGCCCAGACCAGCATGGCCACACGCCGGTCGAGCGAGCGGATCGCCTGATGCACGTTCAGGCAGCCCGCCATCAGCATGGCTCCGGCGCCCAGCAACGAAGACACCACGATCGGCAGAACGCCGGTCGCGCTGAGCGTCACGGTCGTGGCGAAGATCAGCATCGACCGCCAGGCCAGTTCGACCGCGGGCAGGTCGTGGGCCGACCATTCCAAAAGGATGATGTCGCGCTGGCCGCGCAGCCGGCGGACATCCTTGCGGTGGCCCAGCAGCAGCAGCACGTCGCCGGATTCGAGCCGGATATCCTGCAGGCCCTGACGGATCATGCGGCTGCGTCGCTGGATGCCGATCACGGTACAACGGGTGCGGCTGTGGAAGACGATCTGCGCCAGGTTGCGGCCCATCATCCGGCTGGCCGGGGCAATCACAACCTCGGCCAGGATGAAGTCGCGATCCATCGAGTATTCGGTGTCGCCTGGATCGGGCAGGTCGTCGCTGGTGTGCAGCGCCTGCAGCAGCGCTGGCGTCCGGCTGATCGCCTCGGTGATCGAGTTGCGGGTTGCGGCCACCACCAGTTCATCACCGGCCTGCAGGCTGACGTCGTCGAAGGGCGGCAGGATCGAGCGCTCGCCCCGCTGGATCAGGCGCACGGTGATGCCGGGCAGGCTGGGGAACAGGCCGAGCTTCGCCTCCTCGCCAATCAGCGGTGAGCCCTTGCGGACGTCGATCTGGGCGATGAACTGCTTGCCGGCGGCGCCTTCGGTCAGGCTCTGGGCCAGCGATGCGCGGTCCGGCAGCAGCCGCGGCGCCACGAAGATCACGTAGATCATGCCGATGCCGGCGAGGATGCCGCCGGTGATGGTGAAATCGAAGAAGCCGAGCGGTTCGGCTCCCGCGTTCGCCGCCGAGGCCGATACAAGCAGGTTCGTCGATGAACCGATCAGTGTGGTCATGCCGCCCAGGATCGCGGCATAGCTGAGCGGAATCATCAGGCTGGAGGGGCTGCGGCGCAGGCGGCTGGCCAGCGCCACCATGATCGGAATGAAGATCACGACCACGGGCGTGTTGTTGAGAATACCGCTGGTGACTGCGACAACCACCAGACCGGCGAGCACCGCCATGAAGGGATGGTAACGCCGCAGCTTCGCCATGGTGCGGATCGGGGCGTCCAGGGCGCCGGTGCGTATCATGCCCTGGCCGATGACCATCAGCGACAGCACCGTGATCAGCGCCGGATCGGCGAGCCCGGCCAGAAGGGTGCGGATGGAGATTTCCGGCAGGCCAGGCTGTTGCGCGAACGGAAAGGCATGGAACGTCACCGCCAGAGTGGCGACAACCAGCAACGACACCAGCTCGATCGAGAGCTTCTCGCTGACATAGGCCACGACGGCCCCCAGCACGATCCCGATGACGAGCCACATCTGCAGTGTCGGCTCGATTGCTTCCATGAACTCCCCGCTCCGGATATCCCGAATCCAGCCTGAGACTATGTAAGGCGGCCGGTGTTCCGGCAAGCGGCCACCGTTCCGCGCCTCCGTCGGCGTAAGGGTCAGTTGTCGGTGTCAGGCACCCAGGGGATCTGTGCGAACTCGATGCCCTCGGCCTCCAGTTCCAGCGTCTCGTCCGGCGTGCTCTCGCCGTAGATATCGCGCATCTCGGCATCGCCGTAGTGGATCTTGCGCGCTTCCTCGGCGAATTTCGGCCCGACATAGTCGGCGTTGGTCTCGACGTGCCGGCGCATCTGGCGCAGCATCACCATCATCCGCTCGGGCGTGACTTCCGGCGCCTTCGCGCCTTCCTTCTTCGACGCGACGTTCGGCGCCATCAGCGCCTTGACGACATCGCCGTCGCCGCAGGAAGGACAGGTGACGAGGCCGCGCGAACGCTGATCTTCGAAATCCTGGCTCGAACCGAACCATCCTTCGAAGACATGTCCCTCGCTGCATCTCAGATCGAAACTGATCATCACTCACCCGGTTGGAATTCAGGCGCTTTTGGCGAATGCTGATCAGATGGTCAAGATGTCCCATCGCTGCAAGGTTCGCCCATGACGCGCCCCGATCCGTGGGTTTCGCGCCATCTCGACCTTGTGCGGGACGGGGGAGAGGTGCTGGACATCGCCGCGGGCAGCGGTCGGCACACTGCATTGGCGCTTGGCATGGGGCTGCGGGTGCTGGCGGTGGACCGGGATGTGGCGGCTCTTGAAGCGATTCCCGCGCATGATCGGCTTGAGGTCATGCAAGCGGATCTCGAGGCCGGATCCTCGCCGCTGCAGGGGAGGAGCTTCGACGGCATCATTGTCTGCAACTACCTCTGGCGGCCGCTGTTTCCGCTGGTGTCGAAGGCGCTGAAGCCCGGTGGGATCCTGATCTGGACCACATTCGCCGCCGGAAACGAACGCTTCGGGCGGCCGCGCAACCCCGATTTCCTGCTTCAGCGGAATGAACTGCTCGACGCCTTCACCCATGAGCTCGAGGTGATCGCCTTTGCCGATGGCGAGAGGGCCGGACCTTCGCCCGCCGTGCGTCAGTCGATTGTGGCCCGGCGTGCGGTCGTGGACCGCGGCGGGGCAGGGTGATAGACAGGTCGCCTCAGTCTTCCGGAATCCGAATGCCTTCAGACGTATCCAGCAGTCTTCTGTCGCCTGTCGACCTGTCCGATCTGGCCATCGGAAACATGGGCATTCCCTACGCCCATCGGCTGGAAAGCGGACAGCCCGGACCTGCGGTGCTGGTGACCGCGCTGGTTCATGGCAACGAACTCTGCGGTGCGCACGCCTTGCGGCGCTTCTTCGATCTGGGCATTCGGCCAGTGAAGGGCTCATTGGTCTGCTGTTTCTGCAACTTCGAAGCCTATGCCACTTTCGATCCGGCGCTGCCTGCGCGCGCGCGCTTCGTCGACGAGGACTTCAACAGGGTCTGGGACATTGACGTGCTGGATGGCGCGCGGCGCTCGGCGGAACTGGAGCGGGCGCGGGAGGTGCGGCCGCTGGTCGATGAGGCGGACTTCCTGCTGGACATCCACTCGATGCAGACCGACAGCGAACCGCTGATGCTTTCTGGCGTGCATCGCCGCGGCATCGATCTGGCGCGCCGCATGGGTTACCCGCGTGTCATCGTCTCCGACGCCGGGCACGCCGCGGGCCTGCGCATGCGCGACTATGGCGGCTTCGGGGGTGAAGGCGAGGGGCCGACGGCGCTGCTGGCCGAGTGCGGTCAGCACCTGGACCCGGCGGCGGCGGACGCCGCCTGCGAGGTGCTGGCGCGGTTCCTTCTGACGCTGGGCGTCATTTCACGCGAGGACGCGCTGAGGCTGTCCGCCCTGCCGCAGCGCCCGCAGCCGAAGCTGATCGAGGTCACGGGACGTGTGACCGTCAGGCACGCCGGCTTCCGCTTCGAGGGCGACCCGGACAGTCTGCAGGTCATACCGAAAGCCGGCACCGTCATCGGCGTGGACGGCGGTGAGCCGGTCCGGACCCCGCATGACGACTGTGTCCTGATCATGCCATCGCGCCGGCTGGCGCCGGGGCAGACCGCGGTCCGCCTCGGTCGGTTCATGGATCCGTCCTGACAGTGCCGGGCGACCTGAACCTGAAGGGGCATGCCAGGGCCCTGGTGATCGGCTCGGCTGGCGGGGCGCTGTTCTACTGGCTCGGCATGCCACTGGCCTGGATGCTCGGCTCGGTGGTCTTCGTCACGATCGCATCGCTGTCCGGGGTCGAGCCGTTCATGAACCGCAAGTTCCGTTCGGTGATGGTCACTGTTCTGGGGGTCTTTCTCGGCAGCGCCTTCAGTCCCGAGGTGATCGACCGGGCGGGCCAGTGGGCGCTGGCGATCTGCGTGCTGACTGGTTTCATTGTGATCGGCAGCGCCGCCGGCTACCTGTTCCTGCGGCGGGTCGGAAAGCTCGATCCGGTGACGTCCTACTTCGCCTCCGCCCCCGGCGGGCTGGGTGAGATGGCGCTGGCCAGCGAGGAGATGGGCGGCGACATGCGCACCGTCTCCCTGATCCACACCATCCGGGTGATCACCATCATCATGGTCATCCCGTTCTGGTTCCGGCTTGTCGTCGGCGCCGACGTGCCCTCGATGATGCCACCCAACCCGGGACCGCCGCCAGAGTGGCTCGACTGGGTGGTTCTGATCGGCTGTGGCGTGATCGGCTGGCCGCTGGCGAAGCTCTGCCGTCTTCCGGCCGCGTCGCTGGTCGGGCCGATGATCCTTTCGGCCATTGCCCATCTGACGGCGATGACCCATCTGCAGCCGCCGGCGGTGCCGGTTGCTGCAGCTCAGGTGGTGCTGGGCGCCGCCGTCGGTTGCCGTTTCGCCGGGGTTACCCTGAAGATGATCGGGCAGATCGCCCGGCTCGCCTTCTGCACCACGGGCATGCTGCTGGCGCTCGCAGTGGCTTTCATGTATCTGTTCAGCGACTTGATCGGCGTCTCTCAACCGGCCATGATTCTGACGCTGTCGCCGGGTGGACTGGCCGAGATGTCGCTGATCGCGCTGGCGCTGGGTATCGACACCGCCTTTGTCAGCACCATGCACATGTTCCGGATCACGATCATCATCGTGCTGGGACCCAGCCTCTTCCGGATGTTCGGGCGCAGGCGGACGGCAACCGAAACTTAACCCCGGTCAGGCAACATGAAGGGATGGTAAGTTCGGTGGCATCAATGACGTCGCGCAAGAGTTATGTTCCCAAGGTCAAGGTGGACACCCTGATCCTGATGACCGACGGGACCGAAATCGAGGGCAGTGTGTTCATCAAGGCGACGCAGCGCGTCCTCGACCTGATGAACGAACCCGGGCAGTTCTTTCCCGTGTCCTGTTCACGTACCGGCGACATCACACTTGTGAACAAGGCCGCAATCAACAACATCAAGCCGCTGGAGTGATCGCGCGCCTCTCGATACGGCGGTAGTAGGCAGCCAGCCCGGCCACCCGCAGGATGCTGAGAATGTTGATCGACAGCCAGAGGCCGTGGTTGCCGAAGGCGTCCGCCAGCAGCCAGACCGACAGCATGTATCCGGCCATGGCGAAGACCATGGCGTTGCGCATCTCCTTCGTCTGAGTTGCACCGATGAAGATGCCGTCGAGCTGAAAGCACCAGACGGTCAACAGCGGATAGATCACCGCCCAGAACAGGTAGGTTCCGGCCTCGGCCTGCACCTCTGGCTGGGTCGTCATCAGTGCGATCAGCAGATCGCCGGCCATGGCATAGGTCAGGGCGAAGCCTGCGGCCACGATGAAGGCCCAGATCGTGCTTGCCACCACTGCCCGCCGAAGGTCCTCCAGCCTTCGTGCACCAAGCGCCGTGCCCACCAGCGCCTCGGCGGCGAAGGCGAACCCGTCCAGCCCGTGAGCGACCAGATGCACCATCTGCAGCAGCACCGCATTGGCGGCCAGGGTCAGGTCGCCGAACTGCGCGCCCATTCGGGTGAAGACAAAGAATGAGGCGATCAGGCAGGCCGTCCGGATCATGATGTCCAGATTGGCGCTGAAGAAGGCGCGCAGCCGCACCCAGTCGGCGATGCGGGCTCGCACCCAATTCTCCCGCGTCGGGCGAACCAGACGCCAGGCCAGGACAAGGCCGATCAGCGCCGCCGAATACTCGCCGATCAGCGTGGCCCAGGCGACGCCCGGCACGCCCATCTCCAGCACCGAGACGAAGACCAGATCGAGCACGATGTTGACGCCGTTCAGCCAGACCTGCAGCAACAGGGCCATGCGCGTCCGCTGCATCCCGATCAGCCAGCCGAGTATGGCGTAGTTGGTCAGGGTCGCCGGCGCCGTCCAGCTGCGGATCAGGAAGTATTCTCCCGCCAGCGCCGTCACCCGGTCGCTGGCGTCCAGCGTTGCCGCGGCCAGCGACCAGAGCGGCTGGCGCAGCAGGATCATGATCAGACCCAATACCAGCGCCAGCAGCACCGCGCGCGACAGGACGGCGAGCACCTCGTCCGTGTCGCCGGCGCCCGCGGCCTGCGCCGCAAAACCGCTGGTGCCCATCCGCAGGAAGCCGAACAGCCAGAAGATCGAGGTGAAGGCGACCGCGCCGGCCGCGACCGCGCCGATGTATTCCGGGCCCGGCAGGCGGCCGACCACGGCGGTATCCACCATGCCCAGCATCGGCGTCGTCACGTTCGACAGGATGATCGGCCAGGCCAGCGCCCAGACCCGCATCAATGACTGCCGATCGGTCAGCGCCCTCAACGCCGGCTGACGCGGGTCATGGCATCCCGCAGCCCGTACCAGCCCAGCAGTACGCCGAGAAACCAGGGCCATCCGTCGTAGTAGAACGGGCTGTCGAAGGGCATGTCGTCGAAGGCGGTACGGCCGGCAAGGTCGTCCATCGCCTTCTGCGCCAGCTTGTGTCCCAGCCAGTGCGACATGGCCACGCCGGAACCGCCATAGCACATGGCGTAGCCGATGTTGCCGTCCATGCCGATCTTGGGGAACTTGTCGAAGCTGAAGGCGACCTTGCCGCTCCAGCAATGGCTGACCGCCTTGCCCTCCAGTTCCGGAAAGATCGAGACGATGCGCCGGCCGAGATAGTCGGCCAGCTTCGGCCCCGTTTCCGCGCCGGTGATCGGGCGGCTGCCCAGCAGGATGCGGCGGCCGTCAGGGGAGGGGCGGTAGTAGTTCAGCAGGTTGAAGCTGTCGGTGATCATCCGCCCGCCTGGGATCAGCCGCTCGACCAGTGCAGGATCCAGTTCCTCGGTCGCCGCGATGGCGCTGGTCACGGGTATCGCGCGCTGACGGAAATCGGGCGTGGCCGGGCCGGTATAGCCATTGGTGCAGACCAGTACCTTGCGGGCCTCGACATAGCCAAGACCGGTCTCGACGACATAACCCTCGTCGGTCTCTTCGAGCGCGATGACATCGGTCCGCGCGGCCACCTTCGCGCCTGCATTACGCGCCGCGGCCAGCAGGCCGTCATGCATCTTCGCCGGATGCAGGCCGCCTGTGTCGTGATGCACCCGCCCGCCGTGATAGAGCGGCGAATGCAGGAACTGGCTCTGCTCTTCGACCGGCACCATGACGGCATCGAAGTCGCGGTGCCGCTTCTCGATCTCCATATCCCGCGCCAGGGCTTCGTAGTGCTTCGGGTTGAGCGCCGCATGGAAGCGGCCCATGCGGCCGAAATCGCACTCGATGCCGTTGTCGATGATCAGCCGTTCCAGGAAGTCGACCGATGCGTCGGCCTCGTCCAGCAGCGCGCAGGCCTGCTTCTCACCGTAGCTCCGGCTCAGGCTTTCGAAGCCGGCCTTGAGCCGGTTGCCGACCATGCCGCCATTGCGGCTGGAGGCGCCATCGCCAGGGTCGCGGGAATCGAAGACGATCACCGAACCACCGGCCCGCGCCAGGGTCAGGGCTGCGGAAAGACCGGTATAGCCCCCGCCGATCACGGCGAAGTCGACCCGTTCGGGCAGATCGGGCTCGGGCACCGTTTCGCGGTTGCGTGCCTGCCACCAGTAGGGCTCATAGCTGATGTCCGGCGAGATCGTCAGCCGGGCGGCCTTGCGCTTGCTCAATCGATGGCCTCAGTTGCGGTAGGACGGGTCGATCTGGTCGATCCTGCGTACCATGGCTTCGAACACCCTGTCTTCCATGCGGGCGTGATTGCCCTCGAAGTTCTTTGTCGCTTCGTCGGAACGCTGCACGACATCGTCACCCAGCCTGATCAGTTTCTGTCCCGACTGCTGCGCCGCAAGCTGCACGTCACAGGCGCGCTGCAGCCGCCAGAGCCTGAGAAACGCCGTCGCCACCGTATCGCCGCAGGTCAGCAGGCCGTGATTGCGCAGGATCACATGATTGCGAAGGCCCATGTTGGCGACCAGGCGGGGCTTCTCGTCATCGTCGCAGGTGATACCTTCAAAGTCGTGATAGGCGATGTCGTTGCCGATGATCGAGCCATAGAAATTGTCACGCGACAGCCCGTCTTCCATGCAGGCGACGGCGATGCCCGAAGTCGTATGGGTGTGCATGACGCATTTCGCGTCGGCCCGCGCGGCATGGATGGCCGAATGGATGATGAAGCCCGCCGGGTTCACCGGCCAGTCGGAATGGCCGATGATGTTGCCGTCGAGATCGATCTTCACGAGGTTCGACGCCGTCACTTCGCTGTACCAGAGCCCATAGGGATTGATCAGGAAATGATCCGTTGTCCCCGGCACCTTGGCGGTGATGTGGTTGTAGATCAGTTCGATCCATCCCAGATGATCGAAGATCCTGTAGCAGGCGGCCAGTTCGACCCGGGCTGCCCATTCCTCTTCCGAACAGGCGATTGACGGCTCTGTTTTCATTGCAACCGGAGAAGACATTGTTGTATCCGCCTTTGCTGACAAACCTTTCGGGCGTCGGGATGCTGTAAGATATCACTGTTGACGGAGACTGTGACAGCGCTTTCGCCAACGCAATGCCGGCCCGCTTTCATCAGATTGACAGTGCGTCTGTTGTGATCAGATCAAATCGGTGTGACGCGGAAACCTGGCTTTGCTGATCGATTGCCAAGGCAACACTGGCTATTTCGGAAGTGTTTCAATATTGAATGAAAATAATACTTTCACAAAAGAAGTTTTGTGTTAGTTTGCGAACCGACTGACATCGGGTTCCGTATACGGAAAGTATGTAGTTGGTAATATCCAATCAGGAGTTGTAGACGATGAATGCGAACGCCTCGGAAGGCAACGCGCCCAGCCAGCAGGATCTTCTGGAAATGACTGCAGAAGTCGCGGCGGCCTATGTTTCGAACAATGTTGTGCCTTCCGATGAATTGCCGGACCTGATCAGCCGTATTCATACCGCGCTGGCGACTGCCGGGTCGGTCGAGGAGGAGCCGGAGCCTGAAAAGCAGAAGCCGGCCGTGAGCGTCCGCCGCTCCATCACCCCCGAACATCTGATCTGCCTGGAAGACGGCAAGAAGCTGAAGATGCTGAAGCGGTACCTCCGGACCAATTACGACATGTCGCCGGAAGAATACCGGGCGAAGTGGAATCTGCCTTCGGACTATCCGATGGTCGCGCCGAATTACGCCCAGAAGCGCGCCGAGATGGCCAAGGCGATCGGCCTGGGCCGCGGCGGACGCCGCCGCAAGGGCTGATAGTCTCACGAATGACTGCAGTGAACCCCCGTCGCCGAGAGGCGGCGGGGGTTTTCTCTTGCGCAGTGCAGGCCTGTTTCCTTCTCGTTGAAAAACGAACTAGGTCTGTAACTCTGGAGACCGACAGACGGGGAGCGCTTCTTCATGAGCTGGAACGACCGAATCGATGAAATCCATCGCCGCCGCGAGATGGCCCGGGCGCAGGGCGGCGCCGAGGCGATCGAACGCCAGCATGCCAAGGGCCGGCTGTCGCTTCGGGAGCGTGTCGGACGTCTGCTGGACGATGGCAGCTTCGCCGAACTCGGCATGGGCGCCGGCGTCTCCGAACAGGACGAGGATGGCCGGCTGACCGGGTTCACGCCGGCGAATTTCATCCTCGGTTTCGGCCGGATCAATGGCCGCGTCTGCGTCATCGGCGGTGAGGATTTCACGGTCCGCGGCGGATCGCCGAATCCGGCTGGCCTGAGAAAATCGGTCTACTCCGAGGAAGTCGCGCTGGAATACCGGGTGCCGCTGGTCCGCCTGCACGAGGGCGGCGGCGGTTCGGTCACCGGTTCCGGTGGCAAGGGGTCGGGCGGTCCCATCGGCGAGAGCGTTGGCCGCGAACACCGGTTCAATTCCGTCGCGCGCACCCTGGGCACGGTGCCGGTCGCAGCGGCGGCGCTGGGACCTGTAGCCGGCCTGCCGGCGGCCCGTCTGGTGGCCTCCCATTTCTCGGTCATGACCCGCGAGACGGCCCAGGTCCTGATTGCCGGTCCCGCCGTCGTCGAGCGTGCGCTGGGCGTGCGCATGACCAAGGAGGAACTGGGCGGGCCGGGCGTGCATTTGAAAAGCGGTGCCGTCGACAACCTGGCTGAGGACGAGGAGGACGCCTTCCGCCAGATCGCGCAGTTTCTCAGCTACCTGCCCCAGAATGTCGATCAGCTGCCGCCGGTGATCTCGTGCGACGATCCCGTCGACCGCTGCGAGGACAGGCTGGCCAGCATCGTCCCGACGGACCGGCGCAAGGCCTACGACCAGCGCAAGCTGATCCGGATGGTGGTCGATCAGGACAGCTTCTTCGAGATGGGTCGGCAGTATGGCCCGGGGCAGATCGTCGGACTGGCTCGCATGAACGGCCACCCCATCGGCGTGTTCGGCAATGACTGCCGCTATTACGCTGGAGCGATGACCGCCGAAGGCGCCCGCAAGGCGCGCCGCTTCATCGAGTTCTGCGAAACCTTCCATCTGCCGATCGTCGCCTTCGTCGATGAGCCGGGTTTCATGATCGGCCCAGATTCGGAACGCGCCGGCACGATCCGTCCCGGCACCTCGGCGGTGCTGGCGGCCGCGAACTGCCGTGTGCCCTGGTGTTCGGTGGTGATCAAGAAGAGCTTCGGCGTCGCGGCCGCCGCGCATTACGGCAATCACTGCCACGTGCTGGCATGGCCCTCGGCTGAGAGCGGTCCTTTGCCGGTGGAAGGCGGCGTTGCGGTCGCCTTCGGCCGGGAGATCGCAGCCGCCGACGATCCCGAAGCCATGCGCCGTGATCTGGAAGACCGGATGGCGGCCCGCCAGTCGCCGTTCCCGCGCGCCGAGAGCTTCGCCTTTCACGAACTGATCGATCCGCGCGAGACCCGCCCGATGGTCTGCCAGTGGCTTGAACTGAATGCGGAACGCATCCGCGCCCTGCCGGGTCTGGGACCGAGAACCTTCTACACGCGCCCATGATCCAGCCGGGATCGGAGATTGCCCGATTTCCCGCAACGGGAATGCGACCGCCGTCGCTTGTCGCTCCCGGAGGGGGCTGCTATCACCTCGCGCCGATGGAGATGACAGCGACATGGGTGTGAGATCGGTATCCGAAGACTGGCCGGCCATGCCGAGACTGGCCGGCGCCATGCTGCTGGTGCTGGGGCTTCTTGCGCTGGCCTTCGGACTGTTTGCCGGGACGGTCGGATTGCCGGTAACCGAGAAGTTCGGCATCTCGGAAGCCAGGTTCATCGAAGGCCCGCTGCATCGCTACCAACTCACCGGCGCCGAGATGTGGGATGCCGACCCGTTCCACATCGTCGACGATCCCAGACACGGGACCTCGGGAACCTCGACGGCCCTTCGCATCGGTGGCGTTCGCGTCGTCGAAGAAAGGATGAGCACCGGCAATCTCAGACAGCCGGGCGCCAGCGGCTTCATCCACGCCGGTGTCATCAACATCTATTTCGCAGCTCCGGCGGATGCGTCACCGGATACCGAGGTCGAGGTGACCTACAGTGCACGGCTGAACTCGCCGGTTTTCGCGGCGTTGATGATCTCCTCTGCGGCTCTGATCTTGTGCGGACTGAGTTTGGCGCTGTTCCCGGGAGTGCGGGCCGGCGCGCATGCCAGGGATGCGCTGCTCATCCTGTTTCTGGCCGGCTCGCTGGCGGCGCTCTGGCTATGGACGCAGGGGATTTCCGTACATCAGGACATCGATCCGGAACGCGTGAACCCGCATGCCGGCGTCAGCTACATCTATCGCGTTGATTCACCCTGGCCGCTGCATGTTCCGCAGGTCGATCGCGGCAACGCCATCATCACCGGACGGGTCTATGAGAATGGCGTGGCGCTGGGGCCGGCCGATGCCCTGAGCAACGAGATCAGGGAAATCGGCGAAGGACGCCATGTGATGGCGAATGACAGCCAATTGCGCTTCACGGCCTCGGACAACTCGGATCCGCGCCAGAATGGGCGCAGCTACCATGTCGTCCTGCTGGCTTTCCTGTCGCAATGGGCGGCTCTGGCCATCATCGGGACTGCGGTTCTCATCTTCCTGGCGGGTGTGATCGGCGGTTCGGCGGGGCTCTCGGCAGCGTCTTTCGACAAGGCGCCGCTGCTCGTCGGCCTTGGGCTTCCGGCTGCTGTCGCGCTGATCGTGCTGGGGTATCTGGGCTGGCTGATCAAGGTGGATGCGCTGCACTATTTCAGCCCGCCTTCCGACAACGACTACTACGTCCGGGATGAGCCAGCTCGAATGGCCGGGCTGGTCAGGACATATCCCTATGACGGGATCATCATCGGAAGTTCGATGTCGCAGAACTTCTACATGTCCCAGGCGACGGAGATACTGGGCATGCCGATCCTGAACGCGACGGTTGCCGGATCGTTTCCCAAGGATCAGTACTACATCGCGGAACTGGCGCTGAAGACACGGCGTCCCGACGTGCTGATCTGGGACTATCACCTGACCGGATGGCATCAGAGCCCCGACAGCATGCGGCCGCAGGTGTTCCCGTTCGGGCTCTACGACCCGAACCCGCTGTACCGTCTTGAATATGCGTTCTCGTTGCAGGCCTGGCTGGACGCCAACGCGGCGCTCAAGGCCCGGCGCGGTTTCGGCAACATGGCGCTGGACGATGTGAACAAGTGGGGCTCCCGGCTGCCGTTCGGCCGCGACCTTGTCGGCCGCCGCTACTGTCCGCGGCTGAAGGACCCGCCGGGTCCGATGAACGAGGCCAATATTCGGGCTGTCATGCAGACGCACATGAAGCCGCTGATCGAAGCCTATCCGGCAACGCAGTTCGTTTTCTTCATCCCGCCCTATTCGGGCGCGATGCACTCCAGGCTGGGGGGCATCATGACAGACACGGTCGGCGCCGCCCGGATCATGCTGGAGGAACTTGGCGGGTTTCCGAATGTCCGGATATTCGATTTTCAGGCCATTGGGGATTTCACCGCTGACCCGGATATCTATCGCGACGCGGTCCACTACAATCTCGAGATTCATACAAGAATGCTCGAGTGGATCGCAGAGGGCCGCCGCGAAGTGACTGCCGCCAATATCGATGAGCACGAACGGAAGCTGCAGCCGCTGCTGGCCGACGTCGCCCGCCGCATGGACGAGGCGATGATCCCGGTCTGCGCGAAACTGGAGGCCGAAGGATGATCTTTTCCTCCGATCTCTTCATCTTCGCTTTCCTGCCGCTGGCGTTGCTGGGACTGGTGCTCGCCCGCCGTCTGTTCGGGGCGCATCTCTACTGGATCGTCATCGTCTCGCTGTTCTTCTACGGGTTCTGGAAGCCGATCTACCTGCCGCTGATCGTGCTCTCGATCCTGCTGAACTACTTCCTGGGCCGGGCCATCGAGCAGAGCCGGTCGAAACAGTTGCTGACGGTCGGCGTGGCCGGAAACCTGTTGGCGCTGGGCTGGTTCAAATACGCCAACTTCTTCGCCGACAACATCGAATGGGTGAGCGGCGCCGATTTCGGCCTGCCGGAGATCGTCCTTCCGCTGGCGATCTCATTCTTCACCTTCCAGCAGATTTCCTATCTGGTCGACGCCTACAAGGGCGAGACGCATCCGCACAGTTTCATCCAGTACGCAGCCTTCGTGTCCTTCTTCCCGCAGCTCATCGCTGGGCCGATCCTGCAGCAGAAGCAGACCATGCAGGAGTTCGCCGGACCGAAGGCGTTCCATGTCACGGCGGAAGGTCTCGGTTTCGGACTGATGATCTTCATCGCCGGCATGGCGAAGAAGCTGCTGATCGCCGATCCCATGGGCACTGTCGCCACGCCGCTGTTCGATCATGCGCTGGAGAACCCGCTCGCTTTCGAGCAGGCCTGGACCGCGGCGCTGGCTTACACGTTCCAGCTCTATTTCGATTTCAGCGGTTATTCGGACATGGCCATTGGCCTCGGAATGATGGTGAACATCCGCCTGCCGGTGAACTTCAACTCACCCTATCGCGCCGTGAACATCGCCGATTTCTGGCGGCGCTGGCACATGACCCTTTCCGGCTTTCTGCGCGACTACCTCTACATTCCGCTGGGGGGCAACCGGCACGGTCCCTCACGCACCTATGTGAACCTGTTTGTCGTCATGGTGCTGGGCGGCATGTGGCACGGGGCAGGCTGGACCTTCATCATCTGGGGCGCACTGCACGGATCCTACCTGCTGCTGCACCGCTTCTTCTCTCACCAGATCAAGCCCGCACTGCCGACCTCCGACACGCTCGCGCCGGTCTGGACCGCGTTCAGCTGGGTCCTGACCATGATCCTGGTGATCGTCGCCTGGGTGGTCTTCCGCGCCGAAACCCTGGATGGCGCCATCAATGTCTGGGTCGGAATGGCCGGACTGACCGGCATGGTCGGCGAGATCAAGACCGACACCTTCCTTGTCGGCTGGCGCTGGCAGGCGTTTGCCGCACTGGTGGTGTTCTGCCTGATCATGCCGAACCTGCCGCAGATGGCCGGCTACGTCTCTCGCGGCGGCAGATGGCGTCAGTTCGTGGCGGCCCTGTACCAGCCTCACTTCATTGGCATGCTGACAGCGATCGTCATATTCGGCGCCTGTTTCGCCATGCTCAGGGCCAATTCGGCGGTGGTCTCCGAGTTCCTGTACTGGGACTTCTGAGTTCCGATCAGTCGGCGGCCTCGGCTGTTTCCGCTGACTTCTGCTCTTCGAGCGCGGCAAGCGCCACTTCGCCGGCGCGGGTCAGCCGACCCTTGCCATTGGCCAGCAGTTCCTTGCGCAGCGCGTAGGCGTTGCCGGCCTTCTCGGCCAGCATCCGCTCCGGCGGCGTCGGGTTGGTGACCTCGGCCCAGTGCCCGGGTTGCGGACCGGACCCTTCAAGGACGATGTCGGGCAGGTCGTCATCGACCACGGCGGGATGCGCGACGATCTCCATCAGATTCCAGGCGAATTCGAGCGGAATGTTGTTGTTGTCGAAGAAGTAGATCGACCAGAAGGCGCCATGATCGATCGGTCCGGTGACTTCGATGCCGGCGGCTTCCAGCCTGTCCTTCAGGCCGAACAGGTCCTCGCGCGTGTGCACGGTGAAGGCCAGATGGTCGAACCCGAGCGGCTTCGAGGTCCGCCGGCCGTGGAACTTGGTCTCCATCTTCGACGCACCCTCATAGGCGAAGAATGCGATGTGATTGTCGCCGGTACGGAAGAAGTAGTGACGGAAGCCGTCATGGCCGATGCCAAGCGTCAGCTCCATGCCCAGAAGGTCCCGGTAGAAGCGGACGGTCCCGTCCAGATCGGGCGTGATGAAGGCGAGGTGGTCAATCTTGCCGAAGCTCATGACAGGCTCCCATGTCGGTTCGTTGCTGGTCGTCAGGTGGATGCGGCGCGGTGCGCCTGCAACGCCGGTCAGGGAAAAGCAGGGTTTCCATCCAGAAACGGCCTTTTCATCGAGAATGCCGGCAGGCCACACTGCGCCGGTCAGGGGAGGACGAGTATGGGACAGTTGAGCCGTCAGATCGTGCTGAGGCGACATATCGACGGAATGCCGTCGGCGGATGATTTCGAGATCGTCGAACGCGAACTGCCGGACCTGGCAGAGGGGCAGTTTCTTGTCCGGAACATTCTGGTCTCGGTCGATCCGGGCACCCGGGCGCGGCTGTCGGGCAAGGCCAGCTATGTGCCGCCGCTCGGCCTGGGCGAACTTGTCGGCGCTTTCTCGGTCGGACAGGTGGTCGAGTCCCGCCATCCCGACTTCGCCGTCGGCGAGATCATCTCTCTGGCGGAAGGCTGGTCGGAATATCTCGTCTCGAAGGGCAGGGGCTTCATCCGGCGCATCACCGACCGGCGTCTGCCGCTTTCCGCCTGGCTCGGCGTGCTGGGCGTGTCGGGCATGACCGCCTGGTTCGGACTGCACCGTGTGGCGGGGCTGAAGCAGGGTCAGACCGTGGTGGTCAGCTCGGCCGCCGGGGCGGTCGGATCGGCGGCGGGACAGGTCGCGCGGCTCCAGGGTTGCCGGACCATCGGCATTGCTGGCGGCGAGGAGAAGTGCCGCTGGCTGACCGAGACAGCGGGGTTCGATGCGGCCATCGACTACAAGGCGACCGGCGATATCGAAACCGCTGTCCGGAAAGCGGCGCCGGACGGGGTGGATGTCATGTTCGACAATGTCGGCAACCACATGATCGATCAGGTGATCCCGTCCATGAACGTGAACGGCGTTGTTGTCGTCTCGGGCCAGGTCGCCGCCTACAATGTCGATGATGCGCCCGGGCTGAAGAATACGCGCGCCTTCATTACCCACAGACTGAAGATGCAGGGGCTGGTGGTCTTCGACGATCTGCCGAACTGGTCCGAAGCCGAGAAGCGCATGGCCGATCATGTGATGGCGGGTGAGATCCGCTGGCGTGACGAGATCTCCGACGGCCTGGAAAGCGTGCCCGAAGCCTTCGCCGGCCTGTTCCGGGGGGAGAACCGGGGGCGCAGGCTGGCGCGTCTGGCCGACGATCCCTTCCAGCCGGAGGCAGTGCGATGACCACTATCGATCCGACCAATCTGCTGGCCTCCGTTGCGCTCCGTGGCGACGAGATCGAGGGCGCGCGGCGGCTGCCTGCGGACATTGCCCAGGACATCGCCCGTCTGGGTCTGTTCCGTATGATGATCCCCGAGGCGCTGGGAGGGCTGGAATGGGCGCCGCAACAATCGCTCGCCATGATCCGCCGGTTCGCCCGCGCGGACGCGTCGGTCGGCTGGTGCCTGATGATCTCCGGTACCTCGGCCTACAAGTCCGGTTTTCTGGACCATGAGACCGGCCGCGAAATCTATGGCGATCCGACGGGCGTCTATGGCGGCGTCTTCGCGCCCATGGGCCGGGCGAGGGCCGAAGGCGACAGCTATCGCGTCAGCGGCCGCTGGGGCTGGGCCAGCGGCAGCGCCAACTGCACCTGGCTGTCGGGTGGTGCAGTGGTTCAGGAAGGTGACGGCATCCGCAAGCTGCCGAATGGCGCGCCGGATTCGCGCATGGTCATCTTTCCGGCGGCAGAAGCGGTACTGCATGACACCTGGCATTCACACGGCCTGAAAGGCACCGGATCCGGCGACATGGAGGTGACCGACATCGTGGTGCCCGCGAGCCGCGCCGTCTCCCTGATGAGCAGCAAGCCGACCCATGACGGCGCGTTGTATCGTTTCCCCACCTTCGGGCTTCTCTCGCTTGGCATCGGCGCGGTGGCGCTCGGCAATGCCGCCGCGATCATCGAGGATCTGATCGATCTCGCTGCGTCCAAGAAGCCCACCGGGGGCGGTCGCACGCTTGCCGAGCGTGGCTACGCACAGGCTGCGCTGGCCCAGGCGCGGGCGAAGCTGCGCGGGGCCGAGGCATTTTACGAGGATGCCGTGGGCGCGGCCTGGGATCTTGCAGTCGCAGGCGATGAACTCACGGTCGAGGCGCGCGCCGATCTGCGGCTCGCCGCGACCCATGCGACGCGGACTTCGGCCGAGGTGGCGGCATCGATGTACGACCTGGCCGGGGGCGACAGCGTATTCCTGAAGTCGCCGATCCAGCGCCGGTTCCGCGACGCGCATGTGATGACGCAGCACATGATGGTGAACCCGTCGACCTGGGAACTGACCGGCCGCGTCGGCTTCCGGCTGCCGACCGATCCGACCTTCCTGTAGGGGGCTCGCAGGGCCTCAGTTGGCCTTCGGATAGCCCTCGAGCACCTGGACGACCGGCTTGAAGTCCTCCTCGCGGGCGCGGTCCAGCGCGGTCTTGCCATCATTGTCCTGGATCAGAGGCGAGGCGCCGTTTTCCAGCAGCGAGCGGACGACGCCGTCATGCCCGTTCCAGGCGGCGCGCATCAGTGCGGTGCGGCCGGAGTCGTCCTTGGTATCCGGGCTCGCGCCTTCGGTCAGCAGATCCTCGACGATCGAGGAATAGCCGTTGATCGAGGCCCAGATGAGCGGCGTCCGGCCTTCGAAGTCCACCGTGTCCAGGTCGACGCCCTTCTCGATCAGGAACTCGACGACGAATTCCCGGCCGCGCCAGGCGGCGGCGATGATGGCGTCGCGTCCCGACGCGTCGATCGCGTTGGGGTCAGCGCCCGAGCGCAGCAGGTTCTCGATCCGCTGCACGTTGCCCTTGTCCACGGCGACGCGCAGGTCGTTGTCCAGCTTGCGCTGCTCGACGGTCGGCAGCTTGTTCTCGGCTCGCTGCTTCTGGATGAAGCGCCGCCACTTGCCGGCTTCCTTCTCGGCAAGCTGACGCTCCTCCGCATCCATCTCCTTGTCCAGCGCCTTCAGCGCCCGGCGGGCGACGACATTGTTTTCCTCGGCCGCGGTCTTCAGCAGGATGTAGGCGCGCTTGCGGTCCTTCTCGACGCCGTCGCCGGTAAGGTGCTTCTTGGCTAGCTCGATCTGGGCCGGCTGGTAGTTCTCCTTCGCCAGCTTCTCCAGAATTTCCGTCGCCTTCTTCTTGTCCTTCTCGACGCCCTTGCCCTTGTCCAGGGCGCGGGCGACGTTCATCTCGGCGCTGCGGATGCCCTCGTCGGCGGCCTTGCGGAAGCGTTCCAGCGACTTCCTGGCCCGTTCGCGGTCCGCTTCGCTGAGTTCCTCGCTCGGGGTCTCACGTCGCTCCGAGCGTTTCAGGATGTCCGCGGCGGAAAGCTTCGGCAGCGGCGGTTCCGGCAGTTCGTCGGGCCGCGTGGCCGGGCGCGCGCGGGGTTCCACCGTGCGGGTCAGTTCCTGCTTCGGCCGGGCCGTCTCGAGGCGCGGACGTTCTTCGGCCAGTTCCGGGTCCCGTTCGACCGGCGGTTTGCGCTCCGGTGATTTCACCACCGTGTTGTCCGCCCGCGCGACAGTCAGGCGCTGCAGCCGCTGTTGCAGTTCCTGCAGACGCTTCTCGGCATCTGCCTGGGCCGGGGCGTCCTCCTTCACCTTCGCCACCCGCTGTTCGACCCGAGCCTGGGCCGTCAGCGCCTGCAGACGCCGGATCTCCGCCTCGAGTTCCCGGGATGTCTCGGGCAGGGGTTCAAGCGGCTTGTCCGACTTCGGCGCTGGTTTCGGGCGTTCGCCGAGCTCCTGCGTGGGCGACAGGGGGGTACTCTTTTCATAGGCGAGCGCCACCGATCCGGGTGTCGTCGGCTCGGGCACCGGTCCGCTGTCCGCCGGCCGTTCGGCACGCGTTGCGGCATCAATGGCCGCTTCGCGCACATCCGGCACAGCGATTTCCGGCGCGGTCTTCGGCTTCTCCAGAACCTTCTCGGGTTCCGGCGGTGCTGGCTCATCGATGGTCACATCGGGCGCTTTCGCGACGTCCTCCGAATCTTCGGCGGCCTCCGCAGCCGTCTGCGGATCCTCGTAGATGCCTTCGAAGATCTGGATGGTGATGGGCGCCTCGGCGCGTTTCAGGTCGTCACCGAAGAGCTGAGGCGCGGCGATGATCATGACGCCAAGAAGCGCACCGTGCAGCCCGCCGGCAACGATTGTGCCACGGCTGATGTTCTCGCTGACGGCGAGAAATTTCGGTATCAGTCTCCGCGCCATGGGTCAGGCCAGTATCCAGACTGCAAATCGGTCACGCATGAACGGTCCGCATTGTACCTGAAATGCACAATGTAGGCTGCCAAGCCGTTATTTCAGCAAGATTTATGCCCTGCGGTGGGGCTCAGCCGCCGGTCACACTCATGTGGCGCGGGACGGCCGGGCTGTTGCTGCGGCGGTCGATGATGAAGTCATGCCCCTTCGGCTTGCGCCCGATGGCCTCGTCAATGGCTTCATCCAGCAACGCACCCGAAGGATCGGCCCGTAGCGGTGCGCGCAGATCGGCCGCATCTTCCTGGCCCAGGCACATGTAGAGCGTACCGGTGCAGGTGATGCGCACGCGGTTGCAGCTTTCGCAGAAATTGTGGGTCATCGGCGTGATGAAGCCCAGCCGGTGGCCGGTCTCCTTCACTCTGGCGTAGCGGGCGGGCCCGCCAGTCGAGTAGTCGATATCTTCCAGCGTCCAGTCCCGGCCGAGACGCGCACGGACCAGCGACAGCGGCAGGTACTGATCCGTCCGGTCGCCGTCGATATCGCCCAGCGGCATCGTCTCGATCAGGCAGAGGTCATAACCGCGCTCGCCGCACCAGCCGACCATCTGGCTCAGTTCGTCCTCGTTGACGCCCTTCAGCGCCACGGCGTTGATCTTGACGTGGATGCCTGCCTTCTGAGCGGCGTCGAGGCCATGCAGCACCTTGTCCAGCTTGCCCCAGCGGGTGATCCGTTCGAACTTCTCCGGATTGATGGTGTCGAGCGAAACGTTCACCCGCTTGACGCCGATCGCGGCCAGTTCGTCAGCGAAACGGGGCAACTGCGAGCCATTGGTCGTCAGCGTCAGTTCTTCGAGCGCGCCGGTGTCCAGATGCCGTCCCAGCCGCCGGAACAGGCTCATCACGTCGCGGCGCACCAGGGGTTCGCCGCCGGTGATCCTCAGCTTGCGCACGCCCTTGCCGACGAAGGCGGTGCAGAGTTGATCCAGCTCTTCCAGCGACAGAACGTCCTTTTTCGGAAGGAAGGTCATGTTTTCCGCCATGCAGTAGACACAGCGGAAGTCGCACCGGTCAGTGACCGAGACGCGGAGATACGTAACTGACCTGCCGAAGGGGTCTATCAACTCGCCTTACCTTTCGATTGCGGGACGGCTGCAATATTGCGCGGCAGCCCCCGCCTGTAAAGCGAGGCTCAGGTATCGGTGGTGATCTGGTTCAGGGCCGAAAGGAAGTCCGGATCCTGCCGCCATCTGCGCAGAACCTGCACGGCTTCCTCTGGGTCGAGGCTGTTGTAGAAGTACTGAAGCTTCTGACGCTCCTGCCGCAGGTCCGGCGCTCCGCCGTCTGCGGCGGCCAGCCGGGTCAGGTCGAACATGGTCAGGAATATCTGCCGGTCGATCTCCAGCGACTTGCAGGCCATGGCCAGCGCTTCACCGCCCGGTTCATAGATCAGCCGCCGCATCAGTTCGGGCCTCAGGCCGGTCAGCTTGGCCAGCGCGAACTCGAACAGCGGAATCTCTCCCTGCCGCAGCGCCTTCATGGCGAAACCGATGTTCAACTGCCCCGACGCGGCAAGCTTGTCGACCAGCCGCTCGGACGGATCGTTGCTCTCGGTTTCGCCCGTGGTTTCGCGGACCGCGTCGTTCATTGCGGAGACGACATTGTCGTCCAGTTCCGACGAGTCGAGGCGGTAGTGTTCGACGATGTAGTGCCTCAGCGCCGCGGACACCCAGGCATACATGCGCTTGGCCAGATGCTTGGGCAGGTCGGGCCGCCGGAGCAGCGGCTTCTGATAGCTGTCGATGCGTTCTGACTCGGCGACCAGATGCTCCATCAGCGCCGATGACAGGGCGGCCGAACTGTTGCCCAGCAGCGCCACGACGACATCTTCGTGCCCGGTTGCGGCCAGGGCATCGGAGACTTCCTCCGAGATTCCCTTTCGCATGGCTGTCGCAAGCTGATGCTGCCTGGTCCGGTGACGCACCACCTCGACGAGGTCGGCGTCACGCAGGGCCTTGCTGTCCATCAGGATCGGGTAGGCGACCTCGATCTGGTCGTTGGCCAGCATGGCGGCCAGCTCGGGTGGCGCGGAATCGTTGACGGCCAGGCGTTCGGCCAGCCGCCGGCGCACCGTCATCTCGACATCGTGGCTGAGGCGGCGAAGAATGTCCGTCATGATCGCGCGCTCGCGATCCTTCAGCGTGTCGCTGTCGCTCTCGAACATGCTCCAGACGTCTTCATACAGCCGCGCGCGGCCCTCGCGGCTCTTCCGCCGCGCGAGCTCGAACAGTCTGCTCATTTCAAGCTTGGAGTCTGGCGCACTATCAAACACTTGCCGATCCCACAAAACAGTCCGCCCGCAGGCGGTAAACATCTGAACACTAAGGCCGGACAGGTTAACGAACGGCTAAGCACGTTTATATTTCAGGTATTCCGGTAGTGCGTCCGGAGCTCGAACGGCTGTCAGCACATTGTTAACAAAGGCATGTCATGATCTGGAAACGTAGCGATCCGACCGGATCAGAACGACCAGCAGATGACGGACCGTGGCATGCCCGATACTCATTCGCCTTATGACCCCAAGCTGGAAGCGGCGCAGAAGTACCGCACCATCACGCGCTTGATCGAACGGCTGCACCGTCTCTACCTGGACGTCATCCGCGCCGAGCTGGCCCGCATGGGCGTCGACGACATCAACGCCGTCCAGGCGCTGCTGCTGACGAACATCGGATCCTCCGAAGTCAACGTGAAGACGCTGATGGAGCGCGGCTACTATCAGGGCTCGAACGCCAACTACAATCTGAAGAAGCTGGTCGAGAGCGGCTATATCGAGCGCTTCAAGTCGCCCAACGATCTGCGCGCGACCATGGTGCGTCTGACCCCCGCGGGCCACGAGCTCAGCAGCAAGATCCAGCAGCTGGAGACGGCCCTGGCCGAGACCATCGACAATGATTATGGCGGGCTGGGCGATCTGCTCGACCGTCTGGGCGGTCTCGAGAACGCCTGGAGCTACCACATCCGCGTCTGCTCGCTGGGCGGCTGATCAGCTCGCGAAGGGCGGTCCCTTCAGTTCCACGACATTGCCATCCGGGTCGTTGATGTAGATCGACGGCCCGTCGCCTTCCGCGCCATAGCGGCTGACGGCGTCCGGCGCTTCGATGCCGAAGCCGCGGAGCTCAGCGGCGATGACCGTCTCGTCCCATGGATCGATACGGAGGCAGAAGTGGTCCATGTTCGCGCCCTCATCCGCGTCCTTGCGCGGGACCAGATCGATCATGCAGGCGCCGGCCCGCATCTGCACCAGTCCGATGCTCTCGACCCGCCGCTCGACCTCGCAACCCAGCAGGTCGCAGTAGAAGGCGAGCGCGCGGTCCATGTCGCGAACCTTGAGGACGATGTGGTCGATCCGTGCGATGCTGAGCGCCATGGGCCGTGTTCTCCTGCTGCAAATTCCGCTTCTGATCTTGTTCGCGTTCGCCCCGCCGGCAAGCGCGGAGCCGCCCGATCCACCGCTATCCGGCCTGAACTGGGCGACGCCGGCGATCCGGGAGATGCAGCAGGACGATTTCGGAAATCCTGCGCTGTTCTGGCTGGAACAGGGAGAAACGCTGTTCGGCAAGCGGGACGGGCAGGTCGGTCTTGCCTGCCGCAACTGTCATTCCAGCCGCCGCCTCGAAGGCGTTGCTGCCCGTTATCCGGTCGTGCGTGATGGCCGGGTGGTGAACATGGAAGCGCAGATCAACGGCTGCCGGGCCGAGCACATGCGCGCCGAGCCCTTCGAGCTTGAAAGCGAGCCGTTGCTTTCGCTGACGCTCTACCTGCGCAGTCTCTCGGCGGGTACGCCGGTGAAGGTGGCGGTCGATGGCGAGGCCGCGCCGTTCTTCGAACAGGGACGTGACCTCTATCACCAGCGCCGTGGGCAGATGAACCTGGCCTGCACACAGTGCCATGACGACCGGCCCGGTCAGTGGGTGCGGGGGGAGCAATTGAGCCAGGGGCAGATCAACAACTTCCCGGCCTATCTGCTGCGCTGGTCATCCATCGGATCGACGCATCGCCGTTTCCAGTTCTGCGATGATCAGCGGGTCGCCGAGCCCCATCCGCTCGGCTCGGACGAATACCTGGCTCTGGAGCTCTACGTCGCTTCGCGCGGCAACGGTCTGCCGGTGGAGGCGCCGGCCGTGCGCCGGTGATCGATCAGCGGCCAAGACCCTCGTAGACGGCATTCCGGAACGGCCCGCGGATCGGGTAGATGCGCGAGGGCATGTACTGGGTCAGCAGAATGGCCGTGGCGTCGAGCTCCGGCGCATTGAAGAAGAAGGTGCCTGCCGCGCCGGACCAGCCATATTCGCCAGCGGGGCCTCTGGAGCCGGCCTTTTCTGGGTCCATGATCACCGACATGGTCAGGCCGAAGCCGAAGCCGTTCCAGCGGTGGCCGCTGAACTCGGTGACGCCCATGCCGGTCATGTCCCTGCCGCCCGGCAGGTGGTTGGTCCGCATCTCGACCAGCGTCTCCGGCGCGATCAGGCCGCGACCGCCATCCGCCATCATACGTGCGAAGGCGAGGTAGTCGTCCAGCGTCGAGACCAGACCGCCGCCGCCGGAGGGGAAGTCCGGCGGGCTCAGGAAGCGGCTCTCGTCCCAGCGGTCGAGAGGGGCGTTGGAGCCCTCGTCCGGGGCCGGATAGACCGAGCAGAACCGCTCGACCTTGTCCGCCGGAACATGGAAACCGGTGTCGTCCATGTCGAGCGGGTCGAAGATGCGCTGCTGCAGGAAGCGGTCGAAGCTCATGCCGCTGGTGATCTCCACCAGCCGTCCGAGCACTTCCTGCGCCATGGAGTACTGCCAGCGGCTGCCGGGCTCGAAACCCACCGGCATCGACGCCAGCTTGCCGATGACTTCCGCCATGTTGCCCGACGAGCGCATGCCCTGCAGGCCGCTGGCCTTGTAGAGTTCGGGCAGCGGTCCTTCGTAGGAGAGTGGCAGGGTCAGGCCAGCGGTGTGGGTCAGCAGGTGGCGGACGAGGATCGGCTTTGTTGCCGGACGCCGCGCCCCGGTTTCATCCATGATCTCCAGTTCAGCGAATTCCGGGATGTAGTCCGCGATCGGGTCGTCCAGCCCGAACTTGCCCTCGTCGCGCAGCATCATCACGGCGACGCCGGTGATCGGCTTGGTCATGGAGAAAATTCGGAAGATCGTGTCCCGGGTGAGCGGGCGGCCCGTTTCCCGGTCCTTCACACCCTGGATGGTCAGGTGCCGCTCGCCCGATCCGTCCACGACGCAGGCCATCGCCCCGGCCAGCTTGCCGGATATGACGTGGTCCTCGATCAGCCGGTCGAGCGTGTCGAAAGTTCCCTTGAGCATCATCGTTCCCCCCTTGGGCCCAATCATGTGACAATCGGGGCGGGATGAGAAGGGAGGCGACTGCATGGGCATCGAGACGGCGGAACACAGGATCGGCAGCGGCCGCGCAGGATTGTCGCTGTATCTCAGGAACAAGCGCTCTGGCGGCGATGGGCAGACCCTGCTGCTGATCCACGGAGCGACCTATCCGGGCAGCGGCATGTTCGACCACGCGGTCGAGGGCGAATCATGGATGGACTGGCTGGCCGCGCGCGGCTTCGATGTCTGGTGCATGGACATTCTCGGCTATGGCCGGTCCGACCGGCCGCCGGAGATGTCTGTCCCGGCCGCGGACAATGGTCCGATCGTCGACACGGAAGAGGCGGTGCGCGACGTCCGTCTGGCCGTCGACTTCATCTGCGCCGAGCGCCGCGTCAAACACATCGACCTGCTTGGCTATTCCTGGGGCACGGCGATCACCGGTCAGGTAGCCGGCGAGATACCGGAGCAGATCCGCAGGCTGGTGCTCTATGGCGCGCTGTGGGAGCGGCTGGGCACGACGCAGATCCAGGTGTCAGGCCCGCTTGGCGCCTACAGGACCGTCACCGCCGAGGCGGCGGCGGACCGCTGGGTTGTCAAGATGACCGACGCCCAGAAGACCGCCCTCGCGCCATGGGACAGGATCGTCGAATGGTCGAAGACCATCGTCGCTACGGACCCGGACTCCGGTAGCCAGGACCCGCCCGTGCTGCGCGCGCCGACCGGCGTCGTGAAGGACGTGACGAGCTACTGGCTGAAGGGCAAGCCCACCTATGACCCGGCGCGCATTCAGGCGCCGACGCTGGTCGTGGTCGGCGAATGGGACATGGAAACCACCATCGAGCAGGGCTGGGACGTCTACCAGCGGCTGACCGGGGCGGCCCAGCGGCGTTACACCGTGATCGGGCAAGGCACGCACACACTGCTGCTGGAGAACCACCGCCACGACCTGTACCGGACGGTCGAGGAGTTCCTGAAACAGGGGCTCTGACCGAGCCTTGCCGTCAGCGGTGGACGCGGACGGGGAAGGTGGTCATGCCGCGCGAGACGTAGGAATCGGACCATGACTGCACTGGCTTCAGCGCCTCGAAGTCGCGGAACCGGTTCAGCAGGATGGGGAAGGCGACCTGCGCCTCCAGCCGGGCCAGCGGCGCGCCGATGCAGAAATGGATGCCGAAACCGAAGGTGACGTGCCGGTCGGCGTTTTCCCGCGTCAGATCGAGCCTGTCCGGATCCGGGAACACCTCAGGGTCGCGGTTGGCCGCGCAGTTCCATAGCCATAGCCGCTGTCCGGCCTTCGCGGTCTCGCCATGCAGTTCGAAATCCTCGGCGGCGATGCGCGGGCTGGTCAGCGAGGGGCCGTCGAAGCGCAGCAGTTCCTCGATCGCATTGTCGACGAACTTGCGGTCGTCCCGGTTCTCGCGGAAGCGCTGCATCTCGTCCGGAAAGCAGATCAGCGCGTGAAGCCCGTTCGCCATCAACTGCGTGGTGGTCTCGTGCCCGGCGAACAGCAGTAGCACGCAGCTTGCCGTCAGTTCGTCCGCGGTCAGCCGGTCGCCCTCGTCTGAGGCGGTGATCAGGCCGTCGGTCACCAGCTTGCCGGGGTTGCGCCGCCGTTCGTTCAGGAAGTCGCCGAAATAGTCGTTCATCTCCTGCAACGCGGCAGCGGCGACCTTGTACTTGTCGGGATTGGTCTTCGACGTCAGCACGAACTGGGCGATGGCGTCCGACCATCGTTTCAGGTGGTCGACATCCTCCAGTGGCACGCCCAGCAGGATTGCGATCACCGTCGCCGGCAGCGGATAGGCGAAGTCGCGGTGGAAATCGATCTCGGCGCCGTCTTCCCAGTCCTTCACCAGGCTCTCGACCAGCTTCGCCACGTTGCCGCGCAACTGTTCGACACGGCGGGTGGTGAAGGCCTTGTTCATCAGGCCGCGCAGGTGGGTGTGGTGCGGCGGGTCGTTGAACACGGCCCAGTGGCTGATGTGATCGCCCAGAAACGAGATTTCCTCGCCGTCCGGCCCGTTCCGGGTCGCCTCGACGAAGGGGCGGATGCGGTCGGCGGACAGGCGCTTGTCGCGGAAGGCGTCGCGCACATCGGCATAGCGCGTGACGTACCAGGCCCGGCTGACCGGGTTCCAGTGCATCGGCTGTCTTTCCCGCAATTCGGCCAGGCCGGGATAGGGATCGACGATCGTCTCCGGCAGGTTCGGATTGAAGTCCACTTGCATCGAATTCTGCTCCTCCCGCATCTCAACCCTGTCGCTCTAACCCAGCCTGTCTAGAATGGCGAGGAGTCCGGATGCAGGAAAGGTATGCCGCCGCATGGAAGCGAAGCGACCGCTGGTCGGTGTCGGCAGCGTCATCCTGCGCGGCGACAGGGTGTTGATGATCCAGCGCGGCAATGACCCGGGCGCAGGCAAGTGGGCCTTGCCGGGCGGACACCTGGAATGGGGCGAGAAGGCCGAGGAAGCCGCGCGGCGGGAGGTCGCCGAGGAAACCGGCGTCGACTGCGCCATCCGGGGATTTGTCGGCCATGTCGACGGGTTGGGGCCGCTCGCCGATGGTGAAGTCAGCTACCATTTCCTGCTGCTGCATTTCTGGGGCGAATGGCGTTCGGGCCAGGCCGAGGCGCGGGACGATGCGCGCGATGCCGCCTGGCTGACCATGGACGAGGTCGATCGCCGCGCCGGCTGGCCGGAAACGCCCGGGATCATCCGCCGCGCATTCCGGCTCCGGGCTCAGGTCGGTGGTAACTGAACACCATAAGTTCCGGGAATTGCTGGAAGATTCATCTTCGCACAGGTTGTGACCTGTGATTCCGGTCACTTCAATGACTCTGCAACGATCCCCAGATCAGGCGGGCCATGAAACGGAATTGCACAAAATTCATCCGCATGACGGGCGCGAAAAGCAAGAAAACTGGGGTCATGGCGGTGATGCTGAGCGCGGGGATTCTCGCGCTGGCGTCAGTACCGGTGCTGGCGGGCTTCGATGAAGGCCGCGAGGCGCTGAAACAGGAAGATTATGCCGTCGCCTGGCAGGAATTCATTCCGCTGGCCGAGGCCGGGATGCCGGCCGCGCAGTGCCGCATCGCCGAGATGCTGCGCGATGGACGCGGCGTCGAGCGGGATCTCGCCGCTGCCGCCGACTGGTTCGCCCGGGCCGCGGAGCAGGGCATGGCGCGGGCCCAATATGCGCTGGCGCATATGTACAGGCGCGGCCGTGGCGTCGATGCGTCCGAAGAACGCTCGCAGAAGCTGTTCGCCGCCGCATTCAGCGAAGTTCTGATTGAGGCCGAGGCCGGCAAGGTCGGGCAGCAACTGGCGCTGGCGCAGATGTACCGCTACGGCCTGGGTGTCGAACAGGATCTCCGCCGCGCCGGGCGCTGGTATCGCGAGGCCGCAGCACAACTGGCGCCGCTGGCCCGCCGAGGCGATCCGGAAGCCGCCGTCAAGCTGGCGCGGATCCATACGGCAGGCATCGGCGTGGGCAAGGACTACGAGAAGGCCATAGAGCTCTATCGGGTCGCCGCCGAGAAGGGCGATGCCTCCGCCCAGTTCAGCCTGGGCAAGATGCTGTTCAATGGCGTCGGCGACATCGAACGCCAGCCCGAAGCCGCGCTGCCCTACCTGTTGAAGGCGGCTCGTGCCGGCCATGCCCGCGCCCAGGTGCTGGTTGGCCTCGCCCACGCCCGCGGCAAGGGCGCCGAGAAGGATCCGGTGACGGCCTATGCCTGGCTGCATCTGGCGCGGGAACAGGGCATCCCGAACGCGCCGGTGCTGATTTCCGAGATCGAGCCGGACATGTCCGCCGAGGAGATCAGCCGGGCGCGGCAGCGCGCCGAGAACTGGCGGGAAGACGCCGCCTCGGCGCACCGGCTGCTGCCGGGCGAGCGGGACGGCTCGATCGCCTGACGTTTGCCTGCCCCGATGTGACTCCGGTCACTTGGGAAAACCGAAACAGACCCCATCTTCGAGTCAGACGAGGATCAAAGGAAAAACGCACTCCCTCCCATCCCGTCACATTCGAGACGCCGCTGGATCCCCTCCCTGGCGGCGTCTTCTGATTCCGGAATTGCTGTTGTCTCAACCGGTGCGGCGTTGACCTCGCCGGATGCATGCGCATTTATGGGAGGCGAGTAGAGCGGCGCGCACCGCGCCAAGGAGTAGCCCCCGTGATTGAGATGCCGACAGCCAAGTTCCGGATCGGCGACATCGTCCGCCACAGGATCTTTCCCTTCAGGGGCGTGATCTTCGACGTCGATCCCGAGTTCAACAATACCGAGGAATGGTGGCAGTCGATCCCGGCCAACATGCGCCCGCGCAAGGACCAGCCCTTCTATCATCTGCTCGCCGAGAACTCAGAGACGACCTATGTCGCCTATGTGTCGGAACAGAATCTGCTGTGGGACGAGACCGGCGATCCGGTCGGCCATCCGCAGGTCGACGAGTTCTTTTCAGGGGTCCAGAACGGCCGCTACGTGCCGAACAACACGCTGGCGAACTAGGGGCGTCGTCAGACCATTCGGTTGACGGAAAGCGCCGTGGGGCGGCGGTAGGCGTTGCGCGCCAGCGTGGCGGCCTGCGCGTGGCCGTGGGCGCCGTAACCATCCGCCGGGGCTGTCTTCTTCTCGGCGTGGCTCGCGACGTTGTGGATCAGGCCCTCAGTCACCGACTTCATGTGCGCCACGCGCCGGGCGTGTTCGGTCATCAGGTTGTTGAGCTGCTTGCCATCCTCGACCAGTTGACGGCGCTCTTCCGCCGTCACGGCGATGCCGCCCTTCTGCAGGATGGCGACACCCTCGGCGAAACGTCCGATCAGCGCCTGCTTGCGATCCTGGGTTTCCTCGAGCCTGGCAGCCTCGCGCGAATTCAGCAGGCCGTTCTCCAGCTCGATCAGGCCAATCAGCTCACGGGCGTTCAGGTGGATCTCGCGCGCATTCATCGGGGTGTTCATGACGCGGCCTCCTGCATGCGCAGAATTTCCTTGTAGATCGCGTCGGCGATGCCGACCCCGCCCATCTCGGCAATCGCCTTGCCATAGGTGTCGGCCATGACCGACTGGAAGGCTTCCTCGCCCTTGCCGCCGCCGAAAGCGCTGTCCGGATCGACGCCCATGTTCATGTGACCCAGCATCTGGGCCAGGAACACGGCCTCGAAGTCCTCGGCTGCGGCGCGCGCGCGCTGTTCGTTCAGGCTGCGCGGGGTTTCCGGCTTTTCCGGCGCGGCGGCGCGGACCGCCGAGATCTGGCTGATGAAGTCGGTCATCACATCACCTCGATTTCGGCCTGCAGCGCACCCGCCGCCTTGATCGTCTGAAGGATTGAGATCATGTCGCGGGGGCCGACGCCCAACGCATTCAGGCCATCGACCAGTTCCTGCAGGCTGACGCCCTCGTTCAGGACCGTCAGCTTGCGGTCTTCGCCTTCATCGATCTGGATCGCGGTGCGGTCGACGGTCTCGGTGTCGCCCTGCGCCGCGAAGGCGTTCGGCTGGCTGACCTGCGGGGTCTCGGTGACGGTGACGGTCAGGTTGCCCTGGGCGATGGCGATCTCGTCGACGCGGACGTCGCGGCCCATGACGATGACGCCGGCCTTCTCGTCGATGACGATGCGGGCGATCTGGTCGGTCTGGATGCTGAGCTGCTCGATCCGCGCCAGCAGCGAGACGATTTCCGTGCGGTGGGAGGTCGGGATCGCCAGCACCACGGTTGTCGGGTCGGTCGCCTTGGAGATGCGCTGGCCCATGTTCTCGTTGATCGCCTTCTCCACGCGCAGCGCGGTGGTCAGGTCGGGGTTGCGCAGGCTGAGGCGCATCTGCTGGATGCCAGCCAGTTCGAACCCGGTTTCACGCTCAACCGTGGCGCCGTTGGAAATGCGGCCGACGGTGGGAATGTTCTTGGTGATGGTCTGCGCGTTGCCGGTGGCGCTGAAACCGCCGACGATGATCGGGCCCTGGGCGACGCTGTAGACCTCGCCATCGGCGCCGATCAGCGGGGTGACCAGCAGCGTGCCGCCCAGCAGGCTCTCGGCATCGCCGAGCGAGTTCACCACGACATCGATCTGCGAACCCTGCCGCGCGAAGGGGGGCAGGCTGGCGGTGACCATGACCGCGGCGACGTTCTCGGTATTGATGTTCTGGTCGCGGGTGTTGACGCCCAGGCGCTCCAGCATGGCTTCCAGGCTCTGCTGCGTGAACGGCGAGTTGTTCAGCGTGTCGCCTGTGCCCTGCAGGCCGACGACCAGGCCGTAGCCGACCAGCGGGTTGTCCCGGATGCCCTCGAATTCGATGATGTCCTTCAGGCGGACGGTCGCGCCGTGGGCCGCGCCCGCCAGCATCAGCAGCGAGAAAGTCGTCATCAGCGTGAGGATCAGGCGGCGCATGGCATTTTCCCGGATCGTGAAATTCTTCATCGCGCGAGGCCATGCCAGAACTGCGCCAGCTCATGATCGTAATATTTTCAAGGGGTTGGCGAGAATGCCAGAACCGGACAACCGGTCAGACTTGCCGCCGGGTCGGCAAATTCTGCCCGCTGGCAAGGCTTTGTTAACGACACTGCGTCAGTGTGGACCGCATGAAGATTGAATCCGGACGTGTCAATGGAACCTCGCCCATCAGGCGGCGCCAGCAGCGCCAGCCCGAGGGCGGCGACTCGTTTCAGGTTGAGCAGAACCCGACGGCGGGCGAACCGGCCAGGCTGACGGGTCTGGGCGGTCCGACCGCGCTCGGCGCCGTCCTGCTGGCGCAGGAAGAAGACACACCGCAGTCGCGGCAGCGCAAGTCCGTGCGCCGCGCCGAGGATCTTCTCGATCGTCTCGACGAGATCCGGATTTCACTGCTTTCGGGCAGGATAGCGGTCGGAAAACTGGAGTCCCTGCGGCAGCTTCTGGCCAGCCGCGTGGAGACCACCGAAAACGCCAAACTGCAGGAAACGCTGGAAGCCATCGACCTTCGCGTTGCGGTCGAACTTGCAAAGTACCATAGTTGACCCGTCCGCGTAAGATGGCTGTTGACTCGGCAAACATCTTTAAAAAACTGCTTGTGATCAGTGGTTTGCGCCGATATTAAAGGCGCGCCTGGAGGTTCTGCTCGGGGGAGACAATGGGAATCCAGTTGAGTGACTCTTACCGTCCTGCTGACGACGAGCCGTTCATGAACCCGGTTCAGAAAGAGTATTTCCGCAAGAAGCTCGAACGCTGGCGCGACGATATCCTCAAGGATTCGCAGGAAACCATCCGCGTGATGCAGGCAGAGACCGAACCTCTCGCTGATCTCGCCGACCGGGCATCCACCGAATCCGACCGTACGCTGGAACTGCGGACGCGGGACCGGCAGCGGAAGCTGATCTCGAAGATCGAGTCGGCCCTGAAGCGCATCGAGGAAGACACCTACGGTTACTGCGAGGACACCGGCGAGCCGATCAGCCTGAGACGGCTGGAAGCCCGTCCGATCGCAACCCTCTCGCTGGAGGCGCAGGAGCGCCATGAGCGCAGGGAGCGGTCCTACCGCGACGAATAGTTCCGAACGCAAACGCGAAAAGGCCGGTCCCGAAGGGAACCGGCCTTTTTCTTTTTGGGCTGATGCGTTCGATCAGAAGGGCATCAGCACGTCGATCAGCTGCTGGCCGTAGCGCGGCTGCTGCACGTCGGTCAGCTGACCGCGGCCGCCGTAGGAGATGCGGGCCTCGGCGATCTGGCTGTGCTGCACGGTGTTGGCGTTGGTGATGTCCTGCGGCCGCACGACGCCGGAAACGCGGAGATCGCGGACCTCGAAGTTGACCCGGACTTCCTGACGGCCGGCGATCACCAGATTGCCGTTGGGCAGGATATCGACGACCAGGGCGGCAACCTGCAGGTTGATGGTCTCGTCACGGTCGACAGTGCCGACGCCGTTGTGGGCGCTGGTATTGCCGACGCTGACCAGGCTGGCCGGATCGACGGCGTCGGGCAGGAAGTTGGCGAAGTTGCCCTGCAGACCGAACAGCTGCGTCACGTCGGCGTCTTCGGACGCCGTGCGGTTGCGCGTCGTGGTGTTGTTCAGCTGCGCCTCGTCCTGGATGGCGACGACCACGGTCAGGATGTCACCGACCTGCGCCGCGCGCTGATCGCGGAAGAATGCGCGGGCGCCCGGACGCCACAGCGAGTTCGCCTGGTGGATCACCGGCTCCGGCCGCGGCATCGGCAGCTGCACGGTGCGGAAGTTGGATTCGGTGCGCGGATCCTCGATCGGCGCCAGGTCCGGCGCCTTGCCGATGTTCTTGACCCGGTCGACGGCGCCGCAGCCTGCGAGCGCTGCAGCGAGGATGATCAGGGAAGCGATCTTGCTGGAAGTGTTCATGGTTCGGGACGCCTTTCTGCGGGGGATGCGGAATTTCACTGGGAGAGCTGGGACAGGCGGGGCATGGCTTCGCCGACGACCACCTGTCCGGGGGCGACGATGCGGGCCTCGACGGTTAGCCGGCTGCGTTCGTTAAGAACGCGGATGACGCCATTACGCCCGCCGCTTTCGACGGCCCGGCCCGAGGCGGTCAGGGTCAGGCCGCCGGCGCGGAAGACCATGGTCACGACGTCGCCCTTGGCGATCATCACCGGACGCTGCAGGTCGTTGCTGCGGATCGGGCGGTTCGGCGCGACCGTGCGCTTGGGGCTCATGCCCAGCAGTTCGCCGGCGTCGGTGACCGTCTGACGGCGGACCTTGTCGGCGCGCATGCGCTGCCAGCTCAGGTGATGCTCCTGGATCTCGCTGCCGGGGTTCAGCCGCTCCGACAGGACCGGAACCTCGACCATGCGCCAGGCGCGGCCGCTGATCCGGTGACGCTCGGCGGTCGGATCGCCGGCGGGCACGGAAACCAGCGCGGTGAAGCGGCCGGTGCGGCGGTCGTATTCCATGCTCTCCACGGCGACCGTCGGCTCGACGTCGGTGGCCACATGCAGGGAGGCGGCGCGGCCGCGGAAGTCGATCTCCAGATCCTCGTTGGGGGCGATATCGGCCAGGGCCATCTCGATCTCGGACTGGACCAGCGCGGAGTCGACAATATTGCTGGCCCGGCGGACCACGATGCGCTTCAGGCCGATCGGCGCACTCCAGCGTATGCGGTAATGCGCAGCCAGCCGCGCGATTGCGACGGGATTGAGGGCGAGAGTTGCGCCGGGGCTCGGGGCATGCGCGACCTGGATGGATTCGGCGCGCTCGCTGCCGATGAGAAGATCGGAGAGCATGATGACCGGGCCTTCGACAGCGATGTCGTAGCGGAGCTGCGCATCCTCGATCTTCGGCTTGGCCGCATCTGCGCTGGCGGGAACCAGCAGGGCGACGATGATCAGTGCAAACAGGCGGTTCATGTCGCTTACCTCAGGGTGTTGATCGCGGACATCATCTCGTCGGAAGCGGTGATGACCTTGGAATTCATCTCGTAGGCGCGCTGAGCCGTGATCAGATGCGTGATTTCCTGCACCGGGTTCACGTTCGAGGTCTCGAGAAAGCCCTGCTGGATTGTGCCGAAGCCGGCCTGACCCGGGATGCCGGTGGTGGCGGCGCCGGAAGAGGGGGTCTCCAGGAACAGGTTGTCGCCGATGGCTTCCAGGCCGGCGTCATTGAAGAAGGTCGCCAGTTCGAGCTGACCCAGGTTCTGCAGGTCGGTCTGGCCCGCGACCTTGGCCAGAACCTCGCCATTGGCGTTGATGCTCAGATCCTGGGTGTTGTTCGGGATGATGATGCCCGGGGCGACCACGAAGCCTTCCTGGGTCACGATCTGTCCGTCCGGCGCGGTCGAGAAGGTGCCGGCGCGGGTGAAGGCGTCTTCACCGGTCGGCAGCGTCACGCGGAAGTAGCCGCGGCCGTTGACCGCCAGATCCAGGGGATTGTCGGTGATCGCCAGATCGCCCTGCTCGACGATGCGGTAGACCGAGCCGGCCTTCACGCCGACGCCGATCTGCACACCCGAGGAAACGATTGTGCCGGCATCGGAGGAGTTGGAGCCTACACGCTCGAGGTTCTGGTAGAGCAGATCCTGGAAGGCCGCGCGCTGGCGCTTGAAGCCCGTGGTGTTCAGGTTGGCGATGTTGTTGGAGATGACCTCGACATTCAGCTGCTGGGCCAGCATGCCGGTCGCTGCGATGGAAAGACTGCGCATACTATTGCTCCTGAATTACGCGACCGCGCCGAGACGCTGGATCGCGTCTTTCTGCAGGTCGTCATCCTTGCTGATCATTTTCTGCATCGCCTCGTAGGCGCGCTGCACGTCGATCATCTGCGTCATCTGCACGATGGGCTGGACGTTGGACTGTTCCAGCTTGCCCTGCAGGATCGCGGGATCCTCGTTCGGCTCGGGATCCTGGTCCGACTTGTAGAGACCGTTGGCGACCGGCTTCAGGGCCTGCTCATTGTCGAAGTTGACAACGCCCAGGCGGAATTGTTCACCCGGACCGGCAGTGATGGTTCCGTCCTTGGCGATCAGCAGTTCGATGCCGGGATCTTCGATCTCGATGATGCGGCCGTCGACGTCCAGAACCGGATCGCCGGCCTGGGTCACCAGAACGCCTTCGTCATCCAGCCGCAGATGGCCGTTGCGGGTGTACTGTTCGCCATCCTCGGTCTCGACGACCAGGTAGCCGCGGCCCGAAACAGCTACATCCAGCGGGTTGCCGGTCGGCTTGATCGGCCCCTCGGAGGTGTCGCGCAGCGTGCCGTAGCCCTCGACGTAGGACATCTGATCGCCCTGCGCTGTCTCGACGAGAACCTCGCGAAACAGCAGCTGACGCGACTTGTACCCGGTCGTGTTCATATTGGCGATGTTGTTGGCGATCATGTCCATCTGGCTCCGCAGGGCCACCTGCCTGGACAGTCCGATCAGGATCGCGTTCTCGATTCCCATGATGACCTCGAATTCGTCGAGAAATTGTTCGAAGTCCTGATCGCACAGGTCGTGCCAGAATTATCTGATTGAATTAGTTGGAAAAAATTTGGATACGGCCAAAAGGGTGCCATTCATTCTTACCGACCGATGGGCACATTCTGCCGGGTAGAGGGCCAATTCCAACGCTTTATTAACCGAAACCGCCGATGCTCCGCTCATACACCGAACCCAGACCGTATTCAGGGGCGCCAAGCATGGCCGAAGACACCGAAAACGACGATCTCGAGACCGTCGATGGAGATGCCGAACCGACGAAGAAGAAGCTGAGTGGCAAGAAGCTTGTCCTTCTCGGCGTCCTTCCTCTGGTGCTGCTGCTCGGCGGTGGCGGCGCGGCTGTGATGATGATGTCCGGTGGCGGCGACGCCGAGGAGGCCCATGCGCCCGCCGAGTCTCACGACAGCGGACATTCGGAAGCCCAGCACGAGGAGAAGCCGGCCGAGGAGGACATTCAAGTCACCGATGGCGATGGCCGCGACCTCGGTGTCGTCAAGTTCGCGGGCACCGACCTGATCTTCTTCGAACTGCCCGACATGATCGTGAACCTGAACACCAGCGGCAGCCAGCCGCGCTTCCTGAAGATCAAGGTGGCGCTGGAATTCGGCGACCGGAAGATCGTCACCCGCCTGCGCCGGGACATGCCGCGCATCATCGACCATTTCCAGATCTACCTTCGCGAGCTGCGCCGCGAGGACCTGCGCGGGTCCGCCGGCATGTACCGGCTGAAGGAAGAACTGATGATCCGCGTGAACCAGACCGTGCAGCCCTCGCGCATCCGCGACGTGCTGTTCAAGGAAATGCTGGTCCAGTGATCCTGATTTCGCGGGGAGTCTGAACACATGAGCGACGAAGTCGATCAGGAAGAGCTGGCCAAGCAGTGGGCCGAAGCCAACTCCAAGGAAGCCGCGGCCAAGGCCGAAGGCGGCTCCGAGGAGGACATGGCCAACGCCTGGGATCAACTGGCGGGTGAGGGCGGTCAGACCAACCGCATCCTGAACCAGGACGAGATCGACAACCTGCTGGGCTTCGATTCGAGCGATGATGACGAGCACGACAAGTCCGGCATCAAGGCGATCATCAACTCGGCACTGGTCAACTATGAACGCCTGCCGATGCTGGAGGTCGTGTTCGACCGGTTGGTGCGCATGATGACCACGTCGCTGCGCAACTTCACCTCCGACAATGTCGAGGTGACGCTGGACAACATCACCTCCATCCGCTTTGGCGACTATCTGAACTCGATCCCGCTGCCGGCGATCCTGTCGGTGTTCCGGGCGGTCGAATGGGACAATTTCGGCCTGGTCACCGTCGATTCCTCGCTGATCTACTCCATCGTCGACGTGCTGCTGGGCGGACGCCGCGGCACCGCCGCGATGCGGATCGAGGGACGGCCCTACACCACCATCGAGCGGAACCTGGTCGAACGCATGGTCGCCGTGGTGCTGGCCGACATGGCCGCCGCCTTCGAGCCGCTGTCGCCGGTGACCTTCAACTTCGACCGCGTCGAGACCAACCCGCGTTTCGCCACCATCGCGCGCCCGGCCAATGCCGCCATCCTGATCAAGCTGCGCATTGACATGGAAGACCGCGGCGGCCGTCTGGACGTGCTGCTGCCCTACGCCACGCTGGAACCGATCCGCGAACTGCTGCTGCAGATGTTCATGGGCGAGAAGTTCGGCCGCGACTCGATCTGGGAGAACCACCTGGCGACCGAGCTCTGGCGGACCGATGTCGACCTGATCGCCGTGCTGGACGAGCAGACCCTGCCGCTCAGCCGTGTGATGGACATGAAGGTGGGCGAGACCCTGATGCTGAACGCGACGCCGGACAGCACGATCGAACTGAACTGTGGCGGCATCCCGATGGCCAACGGCCGGATGGGCCAGCGCCGCCAGAACATCGCGGTCCGCATCGACCGCACCTACCGGAAACTTGGGAACGTCTGACGATGGTTGGCACCGAAATGCTGCTGGATCTGGCCCTGGCCGGTCTGTTGTGCGCGACGCTGGTCTACTGTTTTGTCCTGAACCGGCGGCTCTCCAGCCTGCGCAATGCAAGAGGCGACATGGCGGAGATGGTACGTTCGTTCCATCAGGCGACCGAGGCGGCCCGCGCCAGCGTCGGCGAACTGAGAGCGACATCCGACAATATCGGCCGTGACCTGAATGCCGAGGTCGACAAGGCCCGCGCCATGCTGGACGAACTGCAGCTGGTCACCAGCAGCGCCAGCCGCCTGGCCGACCGCATCGAGAAGGGCGTCGACCAGTCGCGCCCGGCCGTGAAGCCCGCGCCTGCGCCCGCCCCGGAACCGTCGCGCGAGGCCGCGCGCTCCGAAGCCGAGCGTGAACTGCTGAATGCCCTGAGGGAGGTCCGCTGAGATGAGGCGACTGCTGCGTGTCCGTCTGCTTCCCGTCACCCTGATCGTTCTGGTCATGGTGCTGGGCTTCCGCGTCAACAACCTGTTCGAGGAAGACTGGAACGGCGTGCTGCAGGTCTCCCAGGCCATCGCCGCCGCCGAGGCCGAGTCCCCCACGGAGGCCGCTTCGACGGATGAGAAGCCCGAGGATGCGGAGGCCGGGATCGCCGAGAAGTCCTCGGACGAAGAGGTCAAGACGCCCGGTTCGCTGGCTGGCCGTGACCCGAGCACATTCTCACCCTCCGAGATCGCCCTGCTTGAGAACCTGGCCCAGCGCCGCGAGGAGATCGAGCAGCGTTCGAACGCCCTCGACGTCCGCGAGGGCCTGCTGACCGCGACCGAGAACCGGATCGACGAGAAGATCGACACGCTGAAGTCGCTCGAGTCCCGGATCGAGGAACTGGTGAAGAAGCACAGCGAGGAAGAGGAGAAGCGCATCTCCCGCCTGGTTCTGGTCTACGAGAAGATGAAGGCCAAGGACGCCGCGCGTATCTTCGATCAGATCGAGATGGATGTGCTGCTGGACGTCACCGCCCGCATGAAGGAGGCCAAGGTCGCCGAAGTGCTGGCCAAGATGTCGCCGCAGCGGGCGCAGGAACTCACCATCGAACTCGCCACGCGCAACGATCTGGAGTCCCGGATCAACCGCTGATCGAGGGTATTCTAGCTCAGCATGTCCACCTGATCGCGGCTCAGCGTTCCCGGCACGATGGTGACCGGAATGCGCAGGCCGCCAGAGCGCTCGCCTGCGAAGATGCGCACCAGAGGGCCGGGGCCACCTGATTCATCAGACGCGCCCAGCACGAGAATGCGAATCGACTTGTCCTCGTCGATCACGCTCTGGACCTGTTCGACGATATCGCCTTCCCGAATGACGAATTGAGGCGTCAGGTCGGTATCGGCCAGCATCTCGCGGGCCAGGCCTGTCAGCAGACTCTCCGCATCCTGTCGCGCTTCCTCGCGCATCAGTTCACCGACGCCCATCCAGTGCTGGAAATCCGGCGGCGGCGTCACCCGCAGCAGAACCACGCCGCCATCGCCGAAGCGGCTGGCCCTGCGGGCCGCCCAGCGCAGGGCCAGACGGCATTCGGGCGTGTCGTCGACGACGACCAGGAAATTGCGGGCCAAGCGGCCGGAGTCGCTCATGAGCGCCCCTGAAGCAGTTGCACGATGTGTATTAGTGTGGCGGGACGGTGACGGCTATTTCAACAGAATGTTGGAAATTTCCTTCAGCTTGGTCCGCGCCCGCAGCAGGTAGAAACCCTGACTGGTCAGGTGACTGGGGAAGATGAGCCCGTCCGGCGACCCATTCAGGACCACCAGCGGGTCCATGCCGGCGAGCGTGCGCATCACCGCCAGCATCTCGTTCCAGGTCCGGGTCATGTTGCGTTCGGCGAGCACCGCCTCGAAGTCGAGACCCAGATCGCGCAGGATCAGGTAGTAGGCGTAGGACTTGCCCTTGATGCGGTAGAACTCGTCGTCGACCTGAAAGTCGAACCACCAGCCGCCCGAATGCTCGCGGACATGGTCGTCGATGGCCTGGCTGGCCGACCCCAGATCGGCGGCGATGCGTTCGATGGTGACCTGCAGGTTGTCGACGCGCCGTTCGAACACCGCGTTGCCTTCGCCCAGGCGCTGGTTGTAGCTGCGCAGGCGTCTGGCTGCCTCTCGGTATTCGCTCTCGGCGGGCGTCGCGGGCCAGATCGATACCGACGGGTTCCAGGTCCATTTCTCGCCGGAGATCTTCAGCCGGCCGGCGGCGTCCTGCAGGTCCGGATCGGCGCCCGACGAACCGCGGACGCGGCCGATCTGGTCGAGCAGTTCGACGCCAAAGCGGCTCAGCGCCTCGACCATGCCAAGCTGGAAGTTCGGCATGTTGTCCAATCCGGCGGACGGATAGAACCAGGGGTCATTCGGGGTCCACGCGTTCTCCCGCACCTCACGATCGATCAGGTCGGCGACCGTGGCGACGGCGTAGGACTGCCCGGTCTGCATGCCCTGGGGCTCGGTGCGGTAGTCCAGATTGTCGTCGATCTTGTGAACCAGCAGCATACCGACGGGATAGTAGAGCGCGGCAAACAGCACGAATGTGATCGCCAGTGGCTTCCAGCTTGCCTTCGCCGCGCGCCGGAACATGCCCGGCCCCGCAATGCGGGGGCGCTCATCTGCGCCGATCCGGTCCTTGTCGTCCACGCCCAGCTCGCTCATCTGTTGCGGCCCCTGTCTTCGTTTGTGCCCTCAGGCACATGGGGGTGCGGGATCAGCGGCGCAAGAAGCCGACGATGTCCTTGACCTCCTGCAGGATCGGCCGCGCGATCGCATCCGCCCGCGCCGCGCCGTCCGCCAGGATGGCGTCGACGTGATCGGGCTCCTGCATCAGCCGCCGCATCTCGTCGGCGATTGGCGACAGCTTCTCGACCGCCAGATCAGCCAGCTGCTGCTTGAAACTGGCAAACTGTCCGCCCGCGAATTCGGCGATAGCCTCATCCTTCGTGACGTCGGACAGCGCCGCCCAGATGCCCAGCAGATTGTCCGCCTCCGGCCGTCCCTCCAGTCCTTCCTTGCTCTCGGGCAGGGGCTCAGGATCTGTCTTCGCCTTGCGGATCTTCTTCGCGATCGTGTCGGAATCGTCGGTGATGTTGATGCGGGAATTGTCCGACGGGTCGGACTTGGACATCTTCGCCGTGCCGTCGCGCAGGCTCATGACCCGTGTCGCGGCGCCGAAGATCAGCGGCTCGGTGATCGGGAAGAACTCCTGCCCGAAGTCGTTGTTGAACTTTTGCGCGATGTCGCGGCAAAGCTCCAGATGCTGCTTCTGATCGTCGCCGACCGGCACATGGGTCGCCTTGTAGACCAGGATGTCGGCGGCCATCAGGTTCGGATAGACGAACAGGCCGACGGAAGCGTTCTCGCGATGCTTGCCCGCCTTCTCCTTGAACTGGGTCATCCGGTTCAGCCAGCCCATGCGGGCGACGCAGTTGAAGATCCAGGCCAGCTCGGCATGCGCGCCGACCTGGCTCTGGTTGAAGATGATCGACTTCGCCGGGTCGATGCCGGAAGCCAGATAGGCTGCCGCGACCTCGCGGGTGGTCCGCCTCAGTTCCTCCGGATCCTGCCAGACCGTGACCGCATGCATGTCGACGACGCAGTAGATGCACTCGTAGTCGTCCTGGAGGCGCACGAAATTGCGGATCGCGCCGAGATAGTTGCCGAGCGTCAGACGCCCGGACGGCTGTACGCCGGAAAAGATGCGGCCCTTGGGCATGGTGGTGGTCCGTCTGGAAGGATGTCGTTGCAGGCGATGCTTTAGGCGGGGGACGGGCGGGGGTCAACCGGCAGCAAGGGCGCGGCGGATATCGTCGAGCATTGGCGCATCCGCCGGCGGCATCGGATAGGCGTCCAGACCGCTGGCGGAAACGAAGGCGATCTGCTGGCCTTCGAGCCCCGACGGTTCGCCCTGCCAGCGGCGGCATTCATAGACCGGCATCAGCAGATGGAAGTCGTCATACCTGTGACTGGCGAAGGTGAGCGGCGTCAGATTGGCGGGGTCGACGCCGATGCCAAGCTCTTCGCCGCATTCGCGCACCAGGCAGGCTTCCGGGCTCTCGCCATCTTCGACCTTGCCGCCGGGAAACTCCCACAACCCTGCCATCGATTTGCCCTCGGGCCGCTGCGCCAGCAGCACCTCCGACTTTTCGTTGATCAGCGCGATGGCCGAGACCAGGACCAGTCTCAAGAACGGTAGTCCGCGTTGATGTCGATGTAGCCGTGGGTCAGGTCGCAGGTCCAGACGCGCGAGGCCCCTGAGCCCAAGCCCAGATCCACCTCGATACGGATGTCGCGGCCCTTCATGTGATCGGTGATCATGGCTTCGCGGTAGTCCGGGTCCGGTCCGCCGTCGCGGGCGATGGTGACCCCGCCGACGCTTACGGCGATGCGGTTGCGTTCGGCCTTCTCGCCGGACTTGCCGATGGCCATGACGATGCGGCCCCAGTTGGCATCCTCGCCGGCGATGGCTGTCTTCACCAGCGGCGAGTTGCCGATGGCGAGCGCCACGACCCGGGCGGCGCGGTCATCCTCGGCGCCGGTGACGTCGATGGTGATCAGCTTCTGCGCGCCTTCGCCGTCGCGGGCAATCTGGATGGCGAGATCCCGCAAGACCGCCTCCAGCGCCTGCCTGAAACCGTCCAGCGTCGGATCGGCTGCGTTTGTGACGGGCGGATGCGCAGGTCCCTGACCGGTGGCGAACAGCAGGCACATGTCGGAGGTCGACATGTCGCCATCGACGGTGACGCTGTTGAAGGTGCGGTCGGCGATGGGTGGCAGCAGTTCCTGCATGACGTTGGCGGGCAGGGTGGCGTCGGTCACCACGTAGGACAGCATGGTCGCCATGTTGGGCGCGATCATGCCCGATCCCTTGGCGATGCCGTTGATGGTGACGGTAGCCCCGGCGATATCGGCGGTCGCCGTCGCCCGCTTCTCGAAAGTGTCAGTGGTGAGAATGCCGGCCGCCGCCTCGGCCCAGCCATCAGGGCGCGCGTTCGCGATGGCCTTCGGGACCGCGGCGACCAGCTTGTCGATGGGCATCAGCTGGCCGATGACGCCGGTCGACGCGACCAGCACCTCACCGGCCGAACAGCCGAGCGCGTCCGCCACCGCCGCCGCTGTCGCCTCGACATCCTTCTCGCCCTGTACGCCGTTGAACACATTGGCGTTGCCGGCATTGATGATCACCGCCCGCGCCGCGCCACCCGGCAGCCATTTCGCGTTCCACGTCACCGGTGCCCCGCAGGTGGTCGACGTGGTCTGGACCCCCGCAACCGTGGTGCCCTCGGCGAAGGTGAACACGGTCAGATCGGCGCGGTCCTTATAGCGCAGACCGGCGGCGATCGAACCGGCGCTGCATCCGGCGATCGGCGGCAGATCGGGTTGCGTCTCCGGTGCGAGGGGCGAGACGGGTATGGGCATGGCGCGACTCCTTGGCTGGCGTTACTCAACCGAACGGGACGGAAGGGTCAAGCCGTCATCGCCCGTTGAAGACCGGTTTCTCCTTGGCGACGAAGGCCTTGGTGGCGTTCTTGTGGTCTTCGGTCTCGCCCGCCAGCGTGTGATGCAGCGCTTCCATGTCCAGACACCGGGACAGAGGCTCGTTCTCGGCGGCGTTGAAGTTCTTCTTCATGTAGCCGAGCGCCACTGTCGGCCCATTGGCGAGCTGTTCGGCCAGCGCCATGGTTTCTGCTTCCAGATCGGCATCGGGGACCACACGGTTGACGATGCCCATCGCCAGCGCCTCGTCGGACTTCACCTTGCGGGCGGTGTAGTAGAGCTCTCGTGCCCGGGCATTGCCGACCAGGTGGCTGAGGAAGTAGCTGCCGCCGAAATCACCGGCATAGCCGACATTGGCAAAGGCGGTGGTGAAGGTCAGCGTGTCGGACGCGACACGGATATCGCAGCTCAGCCCGATCGACATGCCCGCGCCGGCAATGGGTCCGCGGACCATGGCGATGGTCGGCTTTGGCATCTCGTGCAGCAGGCGGGAGATTTCCATCTTGCCGCGCAGGGCCGTGGCCTTGGCCTGCACCGAGTTGTCGGCGAACTCGCGGCCCTCGGCCATGGACTTGACGTCGCCGCCGGCGCAGAAGCCGCGGCCCGCGCCGGTGATCACGACGCAGCGGATGGAGCTGTCATGCCAGAAGGCGTGCGCGTTCTCGACCAGGGCGTCCAGCATCTCGCCGGACAACGCGTTCAGACGGTCGGGACGGTTCATGGTCATGATCGCGACATTGCCGCGGCGCTCGACGAGCAGATGATTGGTCATTGGTGCCCTCCTTCAGGCGTCGGTCAGGTTGAAACGGACCTGCATCATGGTGAAGCCGACCGCGTCGGTGTCGAGACCGCGCGCAGTGGCGCGGCGCAGTGCTTCGGCCTTGTCGGTCATCTCGAAATCAAGCTCGGCCATGTGCGGGGCCTGGCCCGCTCCGGCCTGGCGGAAGCGCAGGATCCCGCCGTCGCTGGTAGCGATGTCGAAACCGTCCTCGCCCACGGCAAGGGCCGGCAGGCCGAGCAGGGCGGACCAGGTGGACGCCATCCGGGCGGGGTCGGGATGCACGAAGCCAACGCCAGTCATGCGCCGTGTGATCGCGGTGGGCGCGTGGGATTTCCAGTCCGGCCCGGCCCATTTCCAGAAGGCATATTCCTCATCCGGATTCGGGGCGGCGGGGAAGCTGTCGACCGAGGCGATCACGCCACCCATGTCTACCGGGTGAAAGTGGGTCGCAGTCACGTCGTCATAGTCGCTGTTCCAGACCGCACGGACGCCCAGCTTCTCGGCATTTGCACGGATCGGCTTCGCGTCGACGGCATGGAAGATCGCCATGTAGCCGGTATCGCCGCCGCGCCGGTCGATATAGCGGCCGGCCGCCGTATCGGTCTTGCCGGGCTCGGGCGCGACGATCTCCAGGAAGTTGCCCGCGACGGGGATGACGGCGTTGTGCAGTCCGAATTCGCCGACGCCGGGGTCGCGGAACCCGGTCTCCAGCCCCATCACGTCAAGCAGGGTTTCCTCCGCCGGCGCGAGTTCCGCCGCAGCGAAGGCAATCTGTCTCAGTCTCATGTGGTGTTCCTCCCCGGAAACATTCTGCGTCAACGGAGAGGGTCCTGAAAAGCGCGACGCGGCCGGAAATTGCTTTCCGGCCGCGTCTCCTCCCCAGCCAAGGCCTCCTCCCCAGTCGGCCCAGCGGAAACTTGTCGATTTTCAGAGGTTCAGGCGGCCTTCAGCCTTTCGGCGGCGGGCCCGATCTTCTTGAGTTCCGGCATCACGGTCTTCGCGAACAGGGTCGCGTTGCGGACCGATTCCTCATGGCTCATGCCGGCATAGGAGAAGACGCCGTTGAAACCGTCGGCGCCGATGGTGTCGGTGATGTTGCGGATCTTCTCCAGGCACATCTCGGGCGTGCCCCAGACCTGCAGGTTCATGAAGAATTCCGTCGCCCCGTCCGGCCCCGCCTTCAGCAGGTTCTCGCGGAACTTGGCGTAGTATTCGTAGCCCTTCATGTTCTGCATGTGGTCGCCGTCGAACTGGTAGTGGTCCATGACCGTCTTCCAGTAGCCGCCAATATATTGCAGCGCCATCTCGTAGGCGCGGTCCTTGTCCTCGTCGCAGAACACCCAGCCGCCGGCGATCGGGGCAGGGGCGTCCGCGCCATTCACCTCGCGGAAGATGGTGCGGTACTCGTCGAGTTCCTGCTTCACATGGGCCCATGGCTTCTGCGGGATGATCAGGATGCCGACGCCGAGCCGAGCCATGATGCGCGCCGATTCGGGGCTGACGGCCGCGGCATAGGTGCGGCCCTTGAAGCTCTTGTAGGGATTCGGGCGGATCTCGACGCGCGGCTGTTTGTAGTGCTTGCCGTCATATTCCAGATGGCCGCTTTCCAGCCCGTCGAGCACCATCTCGGCGGCTTCGACGAAGCGTTCGCGGCTCTCGCCCATGTCCAGGCGGAACCCGTCGAACTCGACCTTGCCCGCGCCTCGACCGATGCCGAGGATGAAGCGCCCGTCGGACATGTTGTCCAGCATGGAAATGTGTTCGGCGGCGCGCACCGGATCGTGCCAGGGCAGCACCACCACCATGGAGCCGATCTGGATCGTCTTGGAATGGCCGGCCATGTAGCTCAGGAACATGGTCGGGTCCGGGCACATCGTGTAGTCGGTGAAATGGTGTTCGACCGTCCAGACCGAATCGAAACCGAGCGGTTCGGCCATTTCGGCCAGCGCCATGTCGGCCTTGTAGACCTCATGATCGCTCCGCTCTTTTCCCGGATTCTGGAAGATCACTCCCATGCCGATTTGCAACGGCGTACCCCCTGGTTCCTTCTTGGTACCGATGAGTAGATTTTCGCACGCAGGAATGGTTGCGTCAAGCGGCCGCATCGGGGGTTGCACAATCTGCATACACGCACTGATCAGAAATCGACCAGTGGCTCGGCGGATCGCGAAAGGGGTCAGATACGGGTGGCGGGAAGGGCCTGCGTCGCAGGCGCGTGCAGCCGCCGGGCTTCGGCGTAGGCGATGGCGGCGCTGGCCGGCCGGTCGAAGGTCGCGATGTCGCGGCCATACTGGGCCAGCCGCTGCACTTCATAGAGCATCGCGATCGAGGAAACGGGGCGGTCCGGCACGCTGACATTCATCAAGGCGTCGTCGAAACCGGGGGCCGCTTCGGTGGCGCGGGTGCTGCGGGCGGGGGCGTGACGCCGCTCATCCTCGGGCGGCAATACGTGCTGCACCGGCGCGATGTTCCTCGCGCCACGTGCTGCAATTACCGGCAGGTAGGATGAACCTTCCACTCGCATCCATAGAATTTAGCGAGATTGTGATGGTAAACAAACTGTTAAGATTGCATATGGTTAACGGATATAGTTAACGAATGCCTTGAATTTGTTAACCTTCAATGCCCTGTCGCGCCAGACGCGTCCCCGCCACCATGTTGGCCATCTTCTGGAAGGCGATGTAACGGGGCAGGGCGGAGAAGCCGCAATCGGCGGTGACACTCAGCCGCTTGGCCGGGACATGGGTCAGGGTGTCGTCGATCCGCCGGGCGACATCGTCGGGCGTCTCCACGTGATAGTTCTTCACGTCGACCAGGCCAGCGGCAATGTCGAAGCTCTCGGCCAGGTCGGCCAGCAGTTCGATCTCCGACATTTCCCGGTTGGCGAATTCCAGCACAAGCTGATTGCAGCGCAGGCTCTCCATCGCGTTCATCAGCCGGCCGAACCGGCGGTCGGCGAAGGGCCGTCCGGCATTGTTGCCGAAACAGACATGCAGCGCGGTGTAACCGTCGAAGGCGTCCAGCACGCGATTGGAGATATCAGCAGCCTCCATCAGCGACAGCCCGTGGACGGGTCGGGGCAGGGCCGGTTCGTCGAGCTGGAAGATGGCGACGCCCCTGCCGTTCAGGGTCGCGACCTCGGCCCGGAGTATCTCCACGATCTCATCCAGCAGGGCGGATGCCGGACGGCCTTCAGGTTCGATCCGCATGGCGAAGGTCAGGGGGCCGGGCAGGGCCATCTTGATCGGGCGTCCGCCGGCAATGCTCTTCAGAAAGTCGAGTTCGTCGCCAAGCTGCAGGCCGCCGGGCGCGGAGACCGGCTCGGCCGAGCGGAAACCCGGCGCCATGTCGTATCCGGCGATGCCCAGCCTGCGGCGCGGCGGCACCCGCTTCAGCCCCTCCATCAACTGGAACATCTCGTAGACGAAGCGCTGGCGGCGGACCTCGCCGTCGGACAGGACGTCCAGTCCGGCGGCAATCTGGTCCTGCACGATCACCCGGACCGCATCATTGGTCGCTTCCTCGATATCATGCGGGCCGAAGACGCCATCCTTCACCTGCTTCTGGGCGGCGATGTACCAGCCCGGCACGGCATAGGATCCGACGCCCATCACCGGCAGCAGGGGCAGTCCCTCGATCATGCGGCCAATCCTCCGACGAGCAGCGACGCCAACATCAGCGCGCCGAGCAGGATATTCGATTTGAACTTCTGCAGGCAGTCCTCGCGGTCGTCGAACAGCACCCGCCAGGTCTGCCAGGTGAAATGCATCAGCACGGCCGCATACGGCAGCAGGAACCAGTGCGAGAACCCGGCTTCCCGAGCCGCCAGACCCCAGAGGATCGCAGCCATCGAGTAGAAGATGCAGATAGCGATTCGGGAATGCCGGCCAAGCCGCCGGGCCGAGGATTTCACGCCGATCAGGGCGTCATCCTCCTTGTCCTGATGGGCGTAGATGGTGTCGTAGCCCAGCGTCCAGAACCAGCCGCCCGCATAGAGCAGCAATGCCGGCAGGGCGACATTGTCCTGCGCCGCGGCCCAGCCCATCAGCGCGCCCCAGTTGAAGGTCAGGCCCAGCCAGGCCTGCGGCCACCAGGTGATACGCTTCATGAAGGGATAGATCGCCACCAGCGCCAGCGAGCCGACGCCCAGCCAGATCGCCGTCGGCGTGAGCTGCAGCAGGATCGCGAGCCCGATCAGTGACAGGAAGACCATCCAGGCGATGGCCTGCCAGACCTTGACCTGTCCGGAGGGCAGGGGGCGGAGCGCGGTCCGCTCGACGGCACCGTCGAAATCGCGGTCGGCCAGATCGTTCATGGTGCAGCCCGCGCCGCGCATGATCAGCGCGCCAAGGCCGAACAGCACGAACAGCCGCAGCGTCTCCAGATCCAGTACCGGACGGGCCAGGATGATCGACCACCAGCACGGCCAGAGCAGCAGCCAGGTGCCCACAGGCCGGTCGAACCGGGCAAGCTTCAGATAGGGTTTGGCCCAGTGCGGGGCCAGCCGGTCGACCCAGTTGTCGCGCCGGGCATCTGCAATGATTCCGGTCATGGCAGGATCCGCCATACATCGGTCGAGCGGACGTCATTGTCCTCCAGTTCCCGCGTGGTTGGAACCGCGTAGTGGGCCAGTTTCTCCATCCGCTCGCTGGGCCGGAAATTGCGTCCGGGATCGCCCATCAGGACCGGACGGCCGCTGGCCGCGAGCTCCCGGAACCAGGCCTCGACCCGGCCGGAAGTGGGCTGTTCGTAGCAGATGTCGGCGGCCAGGATGATGTCGAAGCCGTCCAGCGGATCGCCGATGATGTCCTCGGTCAGGATCTCGAGGGGCAGATCGTTGGCTTCGGCGTTCAGCGCCATCGATGCGTGGCTGAAGGCGTCGATGTCGTTGGCGGCGACATGCGCCGCGCCCGCGCGCGCGGCGGCCACCGCGACCAGCCCCGAACCGGCGGCGAAGTCGATCACGCGTTTGCCGGCGACGCTCTCCGGATTGTCGAGGACGTAACGCGCCAGCGCCTGTCCGCCGGCCCAGGCGAAGGCCCAGTAGGGCGGCGGCAGACCGGCTTCTTCCAGTGCTTCCTCGGTCATCTGCCACAGGGTCACGGCTTCGGTCGCCAGATGCAACCGGATCTCCGGCACCAGCGGCGAAGGCAGCAGTTCCGTGTTCTCGATGATGAAGGCGCGGCGGTCGGCGATCATGGTTTCCCCAAAGCGAGGAGGGCCCAGGCTGCGTCCTGCCGCAGCCACTCCGGGACCGTCCTGTCGTTCTTGATCCTGCGTAACCCGGCCACGGTCGCGCTGTCGTCCTGACCCGTTGCCGCAACCGTCCAGATCGCGGCCAGCTTCTCGCCGAAATACTTTTCGCTGCTGTTGCGTGGTTCGTCGAAGGGCAGGTCCAGCCATTCCGGCGGCACACGCCCGCTACCGGTCCGCCGCATCCCCCAGGTCAGGATCCAGCGCCCGAAGCGTTCGTGGCTGGCGAAGGCCCGGCCGCCGAGCAGTTTCACCTCGCCTTCCGGAAATCGGCCGCCCAGAAACTCGGCCAGCACTTCGCCGGGCAGGCCGCGCATGACCCACTTGTCGACCATGTTCCGTAGATTGAGGCCGTGACCGGCATAGTTGCGCGGGTCCGAAAGGGTATCTTCGATCTGACGGCGCGCTTCGTCGGGGTCGACAGGACCGCCTGACACCTGGATCGGCATTGCCGCGGCATCGGGACTGCCGATCGGACCCGGCTGTCCCCAGACCGCTCCGATGCTCTCATGCGCCCCCGCTACCACTGGCGCGCCGCCGATCAGGCGCATCTCGACGGCCTCGTCTGCGGTGAAGCGATGCACCAGGCGCCAGCCCTCATCGGTGTTTTTCCAGAGCTCGTGCAGTTTCGGCTTCTGTTTGCCCAGCAGCCAGAGCGGGTCCGGGCTGGCGATGTCGATGGCAACCACACCACCGGGCAGAGGCCGGTCATGGAATACACCGTCTTTCAGATACACCAGCCGCTGTGACTTTCCCGCGCCCATCAGGACCAGCGCGCCGCCGCTCGCCGGGAGGGCACGGCGGACAAGACCTTCTGTGACCGGCCAGCCGGTGATGGGCTCGGCATCATTCCCGCCATGTCTGAGCATGGCGAAGCTGCGCGGCCCGCCGCCAAACTCGATCAGATCGCCGTAAAGGCCGTCCGCCGTCGGGATCAGTTGATAGGTACGGGAATATCGATCTTCTGTCCTCTGCGCTTCGTAGAGCGTCTTCCAGGTCCGTCCCATGTCGTTTGATCTGAGGATCTGCGCCGACCAGGCCGATCCGGCGGCCAGCAGGTCGCCGTCAGCCACGAACAGCCCGTGCAGGTGAAACTGCCGCCCGACGCGGGTTTCCAGCACCCGCCAGTCAGTCCCGTTCGTGACCGCGATCTGGCCCCAGCCGAGTGAGACGCGTGGATCTTCGTATGGCCAGTAGAGCAGACCCCGAAGCACGACGGGCTCTCCGACCTCCTGGCTGAACAGCCGCCGTTCGCGGCGCAGGTCCGACCCGTCCGGCATGACCGACCAGATGTCGGCGGAATTGTGGTCGGGCCAGCGGTTGGCGTTGGCGAACCAGATGCGGCCCTGATAGCCGACGGGCTTCGTCGCATACGTCCAGGGGCCGACTGTCGCGAGGAGTGGGAGTTGTTCGGGTTGCTGTTGAGAATCTGACGCGACGGCTTGATGGCTTAGGCAAAGCGCCGCGACAATAGTCGATGCTAGAAGGCTCGCAGCATCGTCTATACAATTTCGAGATAGAATTAAAAAACGTACGTAGCTAAATGGAAATAATTTCATAATTTCCTTGCACGGGATTGGACAACATCTCTTCCAGTGCTGCGCTCTTCCAAACACGTCCTAATTGAACAGAAATTTCTTCGCTACTCCCGTGCCGCCCGGAATAAATACCGACAAATTTCGTATTGGTTCCGCCGCCCATTTTGTAAACACCATTAGATGCTGCATATCCCCCGCGGGTTCTTGCATATACAGGTGAGCCAGACATGCCTTCGCGCGTTGCCGTATCAACTAATACGTAGGGCAGCCCATCGAAATCCAAATCCGGTTCACTAGCAATGGAGCCACGTTTCCAAATTGGAAGTATCTCTTGTCTTGGCATGCCTGTGGGAAACCCCACGATGAAAACTTCGGTGCTAACACTAACTATCATATCGTCAGCATTATTCTCAGAGATCACGTCATATGCAATCAAACCGTCAGGCAATGAATCAATTTTCAGGCAAGCTAAATCTATCTCCTGTCCCCGGGAGTGTTGGAGCCAGAGTGGATTGTCAAGAGCGTCAGTGAGTCTAAATTCGACAGATGGTGCCCAACTGCCAAGCATATTCTTTTTGTGTATGGGTATCGATGCGCGGTTTGGTACGGCCCCATTTTTATTTATTGATTGGCCCGTGTGTGAGTTTCGACCTGAAAAAACGTGCCAATTTGTAACCAAAAACTGGTTTGTATTTCGAGTTGTGAAGAAGCAGGTGGCATCTGCAAGTTTTATTTTGTCGCGGAATAGCTCGATGGGCAAAGAAGAAACGCTGTACCGGTCCAGTGTTTGGGTTGCCATTTTTCTTGCCACCTTGGTCAATTTCAGACCTCGATCGGTTCGCCGCCAAGTTCGACAATGACGGCCTTCAGAGCGTCGGTGGCGCGGTCCAGCAGGTCCGCATCAGTCGAGCGCAAGACAAGTTGCGAACCGAACTTCCCGTCGCGCTGGAAGGGGTAGGAGCCGGCCTCGATGCCGGGGAAGTTCTTTTCGATCTTCTCCAGCGGCTGGGCGATGATCCCCTCGGGCAGGAAGGCCGAGACGGCCCTGCTCAGCAGCGGGTCTCCGCCGACCAGTTCATGCTCGATCGAGCCGAACATGGCCTGCATCACCACCGGAATGCCGGCGAAGGTATAGACGTTCTCCACGCGGAAACCGGGGGCGGTGCTGACCGGATTGTCCACCAGCACGCCGCCATGCGGGACGCGGGTCATGCGCCGCCGCGCCTCGGTGAAGTCCGCCGGGTTCTTGTAGCGCGCCGAAAGTAACTTCACCGCCTCCGGGTGCTCGGAAATGCCGACTCCGAAGGCCTGGGCGATGCAGTCGGCGGTGATGTCGTCATGGGTCGGGCCGATGCCGCCTGTCGTGAAGACATAGTTGTAGCGGGCGCGCAGGGTGTTCACGGCGTCCACGATGTCCGCGGGGATGTCGGCGACGACGCGGACTTCCATCATCCGGATGCCCAGGTCGGTCAGCCGGTCGGCGATGAAGCCCATGTTCTTGTCCTTGGTCCGCCCGGACAGGATCTCGTTGCCGATGATGATCAGCGCGGCGGTGACGACCCGGGGTTCCTTCGCCATGTCTCAGACCTTTCCCTGCATGATGCCGCGCTCTTCGAGGAAGCCGATGACGGCGTCGGTGAAGACGTCATTGCGGTCGCCTGCAACCATATGGCCCGCGCCGCCGACGTCAACGAAACCCGCATCGGGGCGCAGCGCTTTCAGGTGCTCGACGCCTTCCGGGCTGACCACGTCGGAAAATCGCCCGCGAACCAGCAGGATCGGACATTCGGCGTCCCTGACGGCGGTGGAGAGGATCGGGCCGAACTCTTCCGACTCGCGGCCGCTGCGCTCGGTGATCGTCTTCGGGTCCCAGTGCCAGTACCAGCGGCCGTCCCGCTCGCGCAGGTTCTTGCGGATGGAGTTCAGATCGACCGCCCGCTTGCGCTCCGGTGTGTAGGCCGTGACGGCAGCGGCCGCTTCCTCCAGGCTCCCGAAGCCGCTTTCCATGTTCTCGCGCATGAAGGCCAGGATCCGGTCGGAGCCCGCGCCCTCGATCTTCGGCGCGATGTCGACCAGCACCAGCGCGCTGGCCTTCAGCTTCGGTTCGTGGCCGATCGCGATCATCCCCGTGATGCCGCCCAGCGACGCGCCGACGAAGACCGGCGATCCACCCAGCATGTCAGCCCAGACGCGGGCGTCGCCGGCGGCGTCGTGGTAGCTGTAACGGCCCTCAGGCGACCACCCGCTGTCCCCATGCCCCCGATGATCGACCGCAAAGGCGCGCCAGCCGCGCAGCGCCATCGCCCGCGCGGTCCCGCCCCAACTATGCCGGGTCTGCCCGCCGCCATGCATGAACAGCACGCTCGGCCCGTCCTTCGGGCCATAGGCGTCGCCGACTAGCGTCAGTCCGTCAGCGGAGACGCACTCGATGCGTTCGGCCTCGATCTTCTGTTTCATTTCACTCGACCTGTCCGGTTGTCCGCCCTATTAATCGCGCCATGCGCCGGGTCGGAATTTTGAGAGTTTGGGTCTTCGCGGCTGTCTGCCTTGCTCTGGCGGGTTGCGAAATTGTCGATACGGGTGCGACCAGAATCGGCGGCGCCTCCTGCACGGCGTCCAGTTCCGAAGCCGGAACGCCCGAGTATCGGGACTGCCGCTCCCGCAATACCGGCGAGCCGCGTTCCAATTCGCGCACGCCGGGCGGCGGCATCAACTGATCTAGCTGGCAAACGCGCGGGCTTCGGCCTCGTCCAGTCCCGACTGCACGGCAGCCTGAACCAGTTCTTCCCACGTCTGATCGTCGATCGGCAGACCGCTGACGGAGCGTTCGGCGGTCGATTTCCGCTCCGGATCGCCGGGGACCATGACCTCGTCCACGCCGGGCGCGGGGGGCGAGGCCTTCACGTAGCGGATGAAGTCGTCGATCTCGCTGAAGAGCGCGCCGGTGTCGCCGAGGCGCGCCGGATCGACGATGATCGTCAGCATATTGTTGATGATCGACCAGCCGTCCGAGCGTTCGGGCAGGAAGGTGCCGCCGCCGGACAGACCGCCAGCCAGAATCTCGCAGATCAGCGCCAGGCCGTAGCCCTTGTGGGCGCCGACGGACATCAGCGCACCGGTCGGTTCCTCGAACATCACGCTCGGGTCCGTGGTCATCACGCCCTTGCTGTCGATCAGGCAGTCGGGCGGCACCGGCACGCCCTTGTTGTAGGCGACGCGGACCTTGCCCTGGGCCACCTTTGTCGTGGCCATGTCGAAGATGATGCGCGGGTGATCGGGCGTTTCCGGAATCGCGGTGCAGTACGGGTTCGTCGTGTAGCGCGCGTCCGATCCGCCATAGGGCGCGACCAGCGGCATCTTGGTAATGCCGTTGACCCAGTGGATGGAGATCAGGCCCGCATCGGCGGCCATCTCGCCCCACTCGCCGATCCTGCCGAGGTGATGCGTGTTGCGCAGGCTCATCAGGCATAGACCGTGCTGCTTCGCCCGCTCGATTCCGAGCTTCATGGCTGCTACGCCGATCACCTGACCGAAGCCGGCATTGCCGTCCAGCAGCAGGATCGCGCCGTCATCCTTGATCACCGACATCTGCCGGTTGGGACGCAGCTTGCCGAAATGCTGTGCGTTGACATAGGTCGGGATCAGGCCGACGCCGTGGCTGTCATGGCCCTTCAGATTGGCGCGGACGAGATTGGAGGCAACCAGCGCGGCCTCCTCGTCGGACGAGCCGTTGGCGCGGACGATGGATGCGACAAAGGCTTCCATCCGGTCGGATGCGATGGTTGGCATGTTTCCTCCCCAGGAACTTGCATTCGGGCGGGACTTTAGACCCGGGCGGCCGATCGCTCAAACGGTTGGCGCGGGGCCGGAGCTGAAACGGTCGATGATGCGCTTGCGCAACTGGTCGCGGACCTGCCGCCAGGCGTCCAGCCGGCCCTCGCGGCTGCCCTCGATCAGGCTGGGATCCAGCGTCGGCCAGTATTCGACGTCGCAGGCCATGGTCCGGGTCAGCTCGATGGCCTTGTGCTGGGCTTCCGGCGACAGAGAGATGATCAGGTCGAAGAAGTTGTCTTCCAGATCGTCGAAGCTCTTGGAGGTGTGGCCGCTGATATCGATGCCCAGTTCGTCCATGGCCGCGATCGAGAAGCCGTCCACGTCGCGCGAGCGCACGCCGCAGGAATCAACGTAGATCGCGTGGCCCATCAACTGCTTCAGCAGCCCTTCCGCCATTGGCGAACGCACGCTGTTCTCGGTACAGCAGAACAGGACGGCGCCAGGCAGATCCAAGATCTCAGGCCCGGATGTGGAGTACGCAGATCAGCGTGAACAGCCGCCGGGCGGTGTCGAAATCGATCTCGATCTTGTCCTTCAGCCGCTCCTGCAGAAGCTCCGATCCCTGGTTGTGGACGCCGCGGCGGCCCATGTCGATGGCCTCGATCCGGGAGGGCGTGGCCGACTTGATGGCCGCGAAATAGCTCTCACAGATCTTGAAGTAGTCCTTCACCGTCTTGCGGAAGGGGGAGAGCGCCAGCACCACGCGGCCCTGTTCGTTCTCGTCCTCGTCCTTGATCTGGATGGCCAGACGGTCGTCCTCGACCGCCAGATGCACGTGGAAGGGACCGGCGAACTCCGTCCCCTGGGGCTGGAAGCTGTTCTGTTCGATCAGGTCGAAGATGGCGACGCGCCGTTCGTGATCGACATCCGGCCCCCAGCTCTTGATCGAACCCTCGTCCAGCGTGATCGCGGTGATGCGGTCGGGATCGCTCATGTCCGTCTACCGGTTCATCCGGATGCGGACGGAGAGCGCATGTGCGCCCAGCCCCTCGGCGTCGGCCAGGGTCGCTGCGGCGGGGCCGATTTCGGCCAGGCTGTCGGCGTCGCAGCGGACGAAGGTGGTGCGCTTCATGAAATCGAGCACGTTCAGGCCGGACGAGAAACGGGCGCTGCGCGCGGTCGGCAGCACATGGTTCGGGCCCGCCACGTAGTCGCCGATCGCTTCGGGCGTGTGACGGCCGAGGAAGACCGCGCCGGCATTGCTGATCTTGCCGAACAGCGCGTCCGGGTCTGCGACGGCAAGTTCCAGATGCTCCGGGGCGAGGCGGTCCACCAGCGCCGGCGCCCGGTCCAGATCGTCGGTCAGGATGACCGCGCCATGATCCCGCCAGCTGATGCCCGCGATCTCGGTGCGCTCCAGACGCTCCAGATGGCTGTTCACGGCCTCGCTAACCCGGTCGGCGAAACCGGCGTCGTCGGTGATCAGGATGGATTGCGCCGATTCGTCATGCTCGGCCTGCGACAACAGGTCGGCGGCAATCCATGCCGGATCGTTCTCCGCGTCGGCAACGACCAGGATCTCCGAGGGTCCGGCGATCATGTCGATGCCGACCTTGCCGAACACCCGGCGCTTGGCCGCCGCCACATAGGCATTGCCGGGTCCGACGATCTTGTCGACCGGCGTGACGGTCTCCGTGCCATAGGCCAGAGCCGCCACCGCCTGAGCGCCGCCGAGGCGGTAGATCTCGCTGACACCCGCCAGATCGGCGGCGGCGATGACCAGCGGATTGATGATGCCATCCGGCGTCGGGACCACCATGGCGATCCGGCGGACACCGGCGACGCTCGCCGGGATGGCGTTCATCAGCACTGAAGAAGGGTAGGAAGCCAGCCCGCCCGGGACGTAGAGCCCGACGGCGCCGACGGCGCTCCAGCGGGCACCAAGCTCCACCCCGGCGGCATCGGTCAGGCGATCATCGTTCGGCAACTGACGTTCGTGGAAGTCGCGGATGCGGCGTGCCGCCGTTTCCAGCGCGTCCAGCGTTTCCGCATCGCAGTCGGCCCGAGCGGCGGCGATCTCGTCCGCCGTGAAACGCAGCTTGTCCGGCGTCAGCTCCATCCGGTCGAAGCGGGCGGTGTACTCGATCAGCGCCGCATCGCCGCGCTGGCGGACATCGGCAATGATCGCGGCGACCACGTCATCGACGTCGGCATCGGTCTCGCGCTTGCTGTTCAGCAGCGCCTCGAACTCGGCCTCGAAACCGGGTGAACGCGTATCAAGCCGCCTGGGCATCGACCGCACTCCTGAAGCGTTCGATCCAGCCCTGCAACTCGGTCGGGCGAGTCTTCAGCGCCGTCCGGTTGACGACCAGCCGCGAGGTGATGTCGGCGATGTGCTCGATTTCGACCAGACCATTGGCCTTCAGCGTCGAGCCGGTGGAGACCAGGTCCACGATGCGGCGGCAAAGCCCCAGATTCGGGGCCAGTTCCATCGCGCCGTTCAGCTTGATGCATTCAGCCTGTACACCGCGGCGGGCAAAATGGCGCTGGGTGATGTTCGGATACTTGGTCGCGACGCGTACATGCGACCACGAGGCTGGTTCGTCCGTCTTCGACAGTTCCGAAGGCTCGGCGACGGCCAGCCGGCAATAGCCGATGCCCAGATCCAGCGGCGCATAGATGTCCGAATAGTCGAACTCCATCAGCACGTCATTCCCGGCGATGCCCAGATGCGCGGCGCCAAAGGCCACGAAGGTGGCGACGTCGAAGGAGCGGATGCGCACGATCGAGATATGCGGATGGTTGGTCGCGAACTGCAGCTGCCGCGAATTCGGGTCGTCGAAGGCCGGTTCCGGCTCGATGCCGGCGGCCCGGACCAGCGGCATGGCTTCCTTGAGAATCCGGCCCTTGGGCAGGGCGAGAACGAGCGGTTCCGGGGAATCTTGAAGGGCGGTCATGACGGTCTTCCTGTTACGCGCCGTCGCCACTCTCCTGCTCGTGGTCCGGCCGGTTGGGCGTATACCAAGCACGCCCCATATCGTCCACCAGCACATCCACGCAGCCGGTTTTCAGCCTGACGGCGGGTCCGCCGGCGAAGGTCAGGGTCAGCACGGCCTCCGGCGGGGTCTCGCCAGCTTCCGCCTGCAGCGAGAGAAGCTCCAGCACAGTCTCGTCGGGCAGGCTGGAGAAACCGCTGCTCTGCACGCTCTCGACGTCATTGATCTGCACGCCGGCGCGGATGCGGCTGCCGCCCAGCCCGTCCTCGAACTCGCCGTCTTCCCAGCGGAAGCGGTTGCAGACCAGCGCGAAGCGCCGCCGCCGAGGGTCATAGCCCATGTCGCTGCGTTTCACCGTCGCGCTGGACAGCGCCGCCGACACGACCGGCAAATCCTCGGTGTCCGCCGCATGCAGGTGCAAGGGCGCTGGCGCCTCGGACTTTCCCCCTCTCATCCGGATGCAACCCTCTCGATATGTGCGCCGCAGGCGCTCAGCTTCTCTTCCAGGCGTTCATAGCCACGATCGAGATGATACACACGATTGACCATTGTCTCACCCTCGGCTGCGAGGCCGGCCAGAACCAGCGAGACAGAAGCCCTGAGATCGGTCGCCATCACAGGCGCGCCGTTCAGCCGCCGCACCCCACGCACCAGCGCCGAGGCCCCGTGCACCGTGATGTCCGCGCCCATGCGCGTGAGTTCCGGCACATGCATGAAGCGGTTCTCGAAGATCGTCTCGGTAATCATCGCCGCGCCGTGGCTGATCGACATGAGCGCCATAATCTGCGCCTGCATGTCGGTCGGAAAACCGGGATAGGGCTGGGTCATCACATCGACCCCCAGAATGCCCGCGCCGTCGCGGCGAACCCGGATGCCGTCATCCAGCAGGTCGACGCTCGCGCCGGACTTCTGCAGTGGCGTCAGGATCGCCTCGACAGTCTCGTGGCTGGCGTTCTGCAAAAGGATGTCGCCGCCGGTGATCGCCGCAGCCACCGCGTAGGTGCCCGTCTCGATCCGGTCCGGAATGACCGAGTGCTCGGCCCCGTGCAGCCGGTCGACGCCTTCGACCACCAACCGATCGGTGCCGCGTCCGGAGATCTTCGCGCCCATGGCGGTCAGCAGATCGACCAGATCGCCGATCTCCGGCTCCCGCGCCGAGTTCTCCAGCACTGACGTGCCCTTCGCCAGCGCCGCCGCCATCAACAGGTTCTCGGTCGCGCCGACGGATACGAAGGGCATGGCGAAGGTGGCGCCGGACAGGCCCTTCGGTGCGGTCGCGCGGATGTAGCCGCCGGAGATCTCGACCTCCGCACCCATGGCCTTCAGACCGTCGATATGCACATTCACCGGGCGGGTGCCGATGGCGCAGCCGCCGGGCAGGGAGACCGTCGCCTCACCGCAGCGGGCCAGCAGCGGACCCAGCACCAGCACGCTGGCGCGCATCTTCCGCACGATGTCATAGGGCGCGAGCGTTCCGGTCACTTCGGCGGTGGTGAGCCGCCATTTGCCGTCCCCCAGATCGGCGGCGTCACATCCGAATTCGGCCAGCAGGTCCGCCATGGTGCGGATATCGACCAGCCGCGGCACATTGCTCAGCCGGACCTCGTCCGCTGTCAGCAGCGTGGCCGCCATCAGCGGCAGGGCGGCGTTCTTGGCGCCGCTGATGCGGATTTCGCCACGCAGCGGAATGCCGCCACGGATCAGGATGCTGTCCATTCACTGGCTCCAGCGTGTTGTTGATTGGCCTGTTGAAGAACAGGCGCAGAATGCGGCGTCAAGATGACCGGTCATGCGGGCGGCTTCCGGTCAGAACTTTTCCTTGTTCTTGATCGCCTGGGGTTTGGGCCGGGCGGCCGCGGCAGCCTTGCGGCGCCTGAGGTTTTCCTTCAGCGCCTCCGCCAGCCGCCGGTCGCGCTCGCTCTGCGCACTGTCACCGGGTTTGTCGGAGTTCGACGGGGTCATTCAGGCGTCAGCGGCCCAGCCGCTGCCTGTTGATTCGCACGGTCTCGCGGTCAAGCTGGAAGGCGGCGACGATACGGTGCTGGGAAGCCGAGTCGTTGCCCTCATAGGGCAGGGTGATCAACAGCGTCTCGTCCTCGAAGCCGGTGCGGCCGTCGAAACTGACGCTCATGTCATAGATCTGCTTGCCCGTGACCACGCCGTCCTCGGAGACCGTCGCGACGATGTATTTCACATAAATGTCGCCGACCCCGGATCCCTGAGTGCGGGCGACCGAGACCCGGACGGTCAGCGGGAACTGCACCTTGCTGTAGCCGGTGCGGGTGACCTGGGTCTTGTCATAGATACAGGCGCCGTTGGCGACGCTGAGTCGCGCCAGCGCCACGATCTCGCCGGCGGCGTTGGTCACCGGCAGGTCGGAGGCGTCGGGCAGGACGCCAATCTTGGGGCATTTGCCCGCCGCGGCGCTGCCGCCGCCGCAGGAAGCCAGCGCCAGGGCGGCGGCGGTCACGAGACCGGCGGCAATCGTACGGAACATGGTTCTCTTCTTCATCAAAGCGAGTTGTGTGTACCGTCGCAGAAAGGCGGCGTCGAGGTCTGTTTGCAGCCGCAGAAAAAGACGGTCTCCGACTTCTCCGCCTTGTAGCGGACAGGCCGGAAGTCCGTGCCCACATGGGCGACGTCGCAGAAGGGCTGGGTCTCGCTGCGTCCGCATTCGCACCAGAAGTAGCGTTTGCCCTCCTCGACTTCGATAGGGAAGGGGCCCTTCTGGGCGATCTTGGCTTCGGACATGGTCGAAAACGCCGGGTGTTGAATGGTTGCTGGAACGCCTTAGCTTGTCGCTGGGCGGGCGGCAATGTAGAGGAGGAGCCGCCGTGCCTCAAGCGATCCGGATTTCAGCAGGAGCAGGACTTTGACCGCTGCAGCAACCCCCGAAGTGCAGATCATGCTGGCGAATCCCAGGGGCTTCTGCGCCGGGGTCGAAAGGGCCATCCAGATCGTGGAGCGCGCGCTCGACAAGTATGGTGCGCCCGTCTACGTCCGCCACGAGATTGTTCACAATCGCTTCGTGGTCGAGGGGCTGGAGAAGCGTGGCGCGGTTTTCGTCGAGGAACTGGATGAAGTGCCCGCCGAGGCGGTGGTCGTGTTCTCTGCCCACGGGGTGCCGAAATGGGTCCCGCAGGACGCCGAGAACCGCAAGCAGTTCTATGTCGACGCCACCTGTCCGCTGGTCTCCAAGGTCCATGTCGAGGCCGAACGGCATTTCCGCGACGGTCTGGAGATCATCATGATCGGCCATGAGGGTCACCCGGAAGTCGTTGGCACCATGGGGCAGCTTCCGGATGGCGCGATCAGGCTGATCGAGAACACCGATCAGGCCAGCACGATCGAGATCGACGACCCGGCGAAGGTCGCCTTCATTACCCAGACCACGCTGTCGGTCGATGACACGGCCGAAATCGTGCAGACGCTGAAACAGCGCTTCCCCGACATTCACAGTCCTCGCAAGGAGGACATCTGCTACGCCACCACCAACCGCCAGGCGGCGGTGAAGGAGATCGCGGCCAACTGCGACCTGCTGCTGGTGGTGGGCGCGCACAATTCGTCGAATTCCAAGCGGCTGGTCGAGGTGGCGCTCAGGGCAGGATGCCCGCGGGCGCTGCTGGTTCAGCGTGCTTCGGAACTGGACTGGGAGCAGATCGGCCAGCCGGGCACCATCGGCGTTACCGCCGGTGCGTCGGCTCCGGAAGTCCTGGTGCAGGAGGTGCTGGACGCCTTCCACGAACGCTTCGACGTGAAGGTGCGGGAGGTCGATGGCGTGTCGGAGGATGTCATCTTCAAGCTGCCGCGCGTCCTGCGGACCTGACACTGCAGCGCCCTTGGCGGTCTACACCGACATCGACGACGACGAACTCGACGGCCTGCTGACCCGCTACGACATCGGACGGGCGGTCGACCTGAAGGGTATCGCCGAGGGTGTCGAGAACTCCAACTTCATGCTGCAGACCGACAGCGGGCAGTACATTCTCACCCTGTATGAGAAGCGGGTGAACCCGGACGACCTTCCCTGGTTTCTGGATCTGATGACGCACCTGTCGGAGCGCGGGCTCGCCTGTCCGGTGCCGGTGGTGCGCCGAGACGGCGCGGTGCTCAGCCAGGCGTCAGGCCGGCCGGCGGCTCTGGTCACCTTCCTGCATGGCCGCTGGCCGCGCAGGCCGAAGCCGTTCCACGCCCATGGCGTCGGCAGGGGGCTGGCTCAGTTGCACAACGCCGGACAGAGCTTCGGTCGCGCCCGCCCCAATGATCTGTCGGTCAGTGCATGGCGGCCGCTGCTGGAGCGTTGCGGACCGCGCGCGGACGAGGTCATGCCCGGCCTGCACGCTGAACTGCTGGCGGAACTGGATCTGCTGGAGCGGAACTGGCCGGCCGATCTGCCTCAGGGCGTCATCCATGCCGACCTGTTTCCCGACAACGTCTTCTTCATCCGCGAAGAGCTGAGCGGGATCATCGACTTCTATTTCGCTTGCACGGACACGCTGGTCTATGACCTTGCGATCTGCCTGAACGCCTGGTGTTTCGAGCAGGACGGCGCGTTCAACATCACCATGGCGCGGCAGATGCTCAGCGCCTATCAGGCCGGCCGGCCGCTGTCCCGGGCCGAGTTCGAGGCGTTGCCGGTATTGGCCAGGGGGGCCGCGATGCGTTTCCTGCTGACCCGTCTCTATGACTGGCTGAACCACCCGCCGGGCGCCTTCGTGACGCCGAAGGACCCGCTGGAATACTGGCGGCGGCTGAAGTTCCACCGCGGCGTGAAGAGCGCCAGCGCCTATGGACTGGATTTCTGAGATGCAGACTGTCGAGATTTGGACCGATGGCGCGTGCTCCGGCAATCCCGGCCCTGGTGGCTGGGGCGCGCTGATGCGCTATGGCGAGAAGGTGCGGGAGATCAGCGGCGGCGAACCCGCCACAACCAACAACCGCATGGAACTGCGCGCCGCGATCGAGGCGCTGTCGGTGCTGAAGCGGCCCTGCGCGGTGACCCTGCACACCGACAGCCGCTATGTCATCGACGGCATCACGAGCTGGATCCACAACTGGAAGGCGCGGAACTGGAAGACAGCGGCGAAGAAGCCGGTCCTGAACGAGGATCTGTGGCGTCAGCTTGATGAACAGAACGCGCGGCACAGTGTCGACTGGCGCTGGGTGAAGGGACATGACGGCGATCCGGGCAACGAACGCGCCGACGAACTGGCGCGAACCGAAGCGGCGCGCTTCGCCGCCACCGACTAGGATGCGCACCGGTCGCACGCCGTACTATCATTAGGAGATCGTCAACCAGTCCGTGCTAACGCGGACTGATGGGAGATATCGCGGTGACGACAAAGGACGTGCAGGAGCCTTCCAGACCGGCGTTTGCCGGCGACGGGCTTGTGACGCTGGCGTTGGGCGGTGCGCTGGTGCTCGTGCTTGCCATTGTCGGCATCGAGATCACGAGGGCCGCCGGCAACGTGGCCAGCATCTGGCTGGCGAACATCGCGGCGCTTGGCGTGATTCTCCGTTCCTCCGGCCTCATGCGCCATCTGGCGCTTCTCACTTCAGCCGCCGCCATCCTTGTTGCCAACCTGCTCTATGGCGATCAGCTTTCCGTTGCGCTGGGATTGAGCGCGGCCAACCTGATCGAGATCGGACTGGCCTGGGCGCTGCTGAGCATATTCCGCTTCCGACGCGATGCGATGCATACAACCCGCGGATTTCTGCAATTTCTCGTCATCGCCGGCCTGGCGGCGCCGCTGGCTGGCGCTGCAACCGGGGCTCTTGTGCTCAATCAGCTCGTGTCGGCCGGTCTGGAACCGGTGTTCCGGACATGGCTGCTGTCCGCCTGCCTTGGTGCGGTGATACTCGGACCGTCGGCTGTGGCGCCGACGAGCCTGGGCGTCGATGCGCGGCCGCTCCACATGACCGAGATCCTGGGGTGGTCGGCGGCCTCGGGGCTGCTGCTCTGGCTTTCCGGGCAGCCAGCCTACGAGTTCGTGATCTTCCTGACGCCAGCGTTGGTGGTGTTTGCCGGCATCCGGCTGGGCATCACGGCGTCCGGAACCGTGGGCGCCGCTCTCTCGCTCTATGTCGCCTGGCAGATCGCGTCGGGTACGGAGGGGCTCGCATTCTCCGGCCGTCTCATCGATGCGCAGGTCTTCCTGTTCTCGTCGATTGGGCTCTCGCATATCGTCGCCCTGCTCTGGCAGCAGCGGACAAGCGCCGAAGCGACGATGCGGAACTATGTCCGTGCCTTCGAGGAGGCCGAAGAGGGCATGTTCATCGCGGATTCCGATGATCGGGTCATCGCATGGAACCGTTCGGCGGAGAGAATTTTCCCACCCATCAAGACATTGCCGCAGGGTGGGCGCCCAGCCTTCCACGATGAGAATCTCGCACTGGTCGCCAGTCTGAGGGCGGGAAAGAGCGTTCGTGACTATCTGATGCGCCGTCCGATCGGCGACGGAAAGATGATCGACATGAACGTGAGCGCGAGCCCGATCTTCGAGGACGGCCAGTACGAAGGCAGCGTGTTCATCCTGCGGGACGAGACCGAACCCCGCCGACTGAGGGCAGAGGCGGCTGCGCGAACGGCGGAACTGGAAGCGTTCATCGAGGCGACATCGGATGGTGTCATTGGCACGGACGCGGATGGCGTGATCCATCTCTGGAACCAGGGTGCCGAAGACATCTATGGCCGTTCGGCCCCGGAAATGATCGGCCGCAGTGTGCTGGACCTGCCTGCTGGTCTCTCGCGGGAGCAACGGATGCAAAACATGAAGAAGCTCAGGGACGGCATTTCCATCCGCGACCGGTTGAGGATCACAAATTCACGGGAAGGACGATCGCGCGAGGTGGCGTTGTCAATCAATCCTGTGTTTGACGGCTCGGGTGTCTATGCGGGCAGCGCCGTGACGCTGCAGGATCTGACCGAGCTGATCGAAACGCTGTCCCAGCGAGACGCCGCCGAACTGCGTCTGGAGGGTGCATTCGACGCGGTTACCGAAGCCATCACGATCTTCGACGCGGACGAGTGCCTGGTTACCTGCAACGAAGCCTATTCCCAGATGGTCGGCGCCTCGAGTGAGGACGAACTGATCGGTGATAAATGGGAAGCCATCCTGCGGCGCAACTGTCGGGACGGCATCATCGACGGTGTCGAGGATGTCGACGCCTATGTTGCCGCACGCCGCAAACTGCGGGAAGCCGGTGGAGAACCTTACACCATGCAGTTGGGCAACGGCGTCTGGCAGGTCGGCCGCGACTTCCCGCTGCCGGACGGCGGTTTCATCACAGTCCGTCAGGACATCACCGAACTGAAACGGGCGGAGGCCGCGCTGGCGCTGTCGAACCGGGAACTGGAGCAGTTCGCCTTTGTCGCCAGTCACGACCTGCAGGAACCGCTGCGCAAGATCACCAATTTTGGCGGACTGCTGGCGGATGAAGAGGCCGAGCGTCTGTCCGACGACGGCCGGATGTATCTCGACTATGTCGTCAGTTCGGCCGCCCGGATGCAGAGTCTGATCCGCAGCCTGCTGGCCTATTCCAGGCTTCGTGACGTCTCCCAGGAAGGGCAACTGCACGACCTTGGCGATCTGGCCAGATTGGCCGAGGAAGACCTGCATGTCGCCCTGGAGGAGTCGCGGGGCGAGATCACCATCGGCAATCTGGGCCGGGCCGTCGTGCAGAAGGAAGACATGATCCGGGTCTTCCAGAACCTGTTCGGCAACGCCATCAAGTTCCGCAAGCCCGACCTGCCGCCCCGTGTCCGTGTCGAAGCCGCGCCTCACAGCCAGGACTGGATTGCCTTCTCGGTCACCGACAACGGCATCGGTTTCGAGATGCAGTACGCCGATCAGGTGCTGCAGCCGTTCAAGCGCCTGCACTCCCATGCCGAGATTCCCGGCAGTGGCATGGGGCTGGCGATCGTCGCCAAGGTCGTTCGCAACCACGGCGGCAGCATCAGTGTCGAAAGCGCGCCGGGCGAGGGATCGGTCATCACGATCGCACTGCCGAAACAGCCGGAATGAGCATGGCCTTTGATTCGCTGTCGTAGCATGGTACTGTCATTGCCGAGGCAATCACACGGTAGGTGTAATTTGTCTCTGGGCAGCCGCAAGTTGTAACGTTGACGGCGGAACTATGACCTCGAAGATCGCGAAAATTGTGTGGGCAGAGGATGATCCGGCGGATCGTGTCCTCATCAAGCGCGCCATGCGGCAGGCGAAGGTAACGAGCAATCCGAAGTTCTTCGATGACGGGTTCGGTCTGCTGCAATATCTGAAGAACGAGGGCGAATACACCGACCGCCGCATCGCGCCGCGGCCGGACATGATCCTGCTGGATCTGAACATGCCGCGCCTGGATGGCCGCAGGGTGCTTGGCGTGCTTGCGGAAGATCACGACCTTCGGCGGATTCCGGTGATTGTCGTCACCACGTCCGGCGATCCGGTTGACGTAATGAGTTCATACGACCTCGGGGCAAACTCCTACATCACCAAGCCCCAGACCTTCGACGAACTGGTCGAGACCGTGAAGACGATCGAGGACTACTGGGTGCGCCTGTGCATGCTGCCGATGGCGTGACCGGATTAACCGTCCGTTAACCTCGTTTGCGCAGGGTTGGCGCATGAATGACGGGGTGCTTGCAGTGTCCGGCGAGGGCGATCAGAAATCCGCACAGATCTACCGTCTGAAGACAGGCGCGCCGGTTGAGCCGACCCGTGTCCGGGTTCTCATGATCGATGACGACTACGAGGATTTTGTCCTCGTGAAACGGTTGCTGCATTCCGTCGGCTCCTACCAGCTTCATCATGTCGACAACGCCGTGGACGCCGAGCGCTGCCTGCGCAGTGACCAGTACGACATCGCCCTGGTCGACGGACGCATCAGCGGACGGTCGGGCATTGACCTGATTTCCAACCTCGCCACGCCGTATCCGAACATGCCGATGATCCTGCTCACCGGTCATGGTGACGACGTGGTGGACGAGATGGCGCTGCAGGCCGGCGCCGCCGATTTCATCGACAAGAAGGACCTGTCGGCGCGCCTGCTCGCACGCTCGATCCGATATGCCCGGGCGCAGTTCGAGTCCGAGAAGCTGCTGCGTGTGAGCGAACAGGAGATGCGCCGCGCGAAGGAAGAGGCGGAACTGGCCAGCGCCGCGAAGAGTCAGTTCCTGGCGCACATGAGCCACGAGCTGCGCACTCCGCTGAACGCCATCATCGGCTTCTCCGAGCTGATGCTGCATGAAATTCTGGGCCCGGTCGAGAACGAGCGCTACCGCGGCTACATCGCCGACATCGGGCAGAGCGGTCAGCACCTGCTGGATCTGATCAACGACATACTGGATCTGTCGAAGATCGAAGCCGGCCGCATGGCCTTCGCCTACGAACCGGTCAAAGTGAGCGAACTGGTTGCGGAAACGGTGAAACTGATCGGCCGCAAGGCCGAGGACGGCGGAGTCGAGCTGGTTACGGACATCTTCGTCGATGGCGTCATGATGCTGGACCGCCGCGCCGCCAAGCAGATGCTGCTCAACCTGCTGTCGAACGCTGTGAAGTTCACCAAGGCCGGCGGCCGCGTGACCGTCAGCTTCTCGGCTGTCGGCGACAATGTCCTGCTCAGCGTGACGGATACCGGCATCGGCATCCCGCCGGAAAAGCTGACTTCGGTGATGGAACCCTTTTCGCAGGTCGAGCAGGAGCTCTATCTCTCCGAAGAAGGCACCGGTCTCGGACTGCCGATCGTCAAGGCGCTGATCGAGGCGCATGACGGCCATCTGGACATCTCCAGCGCCATCGGCCGGGGCACCCGGGCCAGCCTTTACTTCCCCAATTCGCGGATGGTCGACTGAGCCACCCCGGAACGGAAACGGGGAGCCCGGAGGCTCCCCGCTGGTAGACGACAATCGGGTCGTCGGAAGAAACTCAGAGCTTCTCCAGGATCGCCTCGGCGCCGGACGCCGTCAGTTCGCCCGGATTGCTCTCGATCGCCAGGTGCTCCAGCTTGCCGTCATTGACGATCATGGCGAAGCGGGTGGCGCGCACGCCCATGCCGCGCGGCGTCAGATCAAGCTGCAGGCCCAGGGACTTGATGTAGTCGCCGGAACCGTCGGCCAGCATCAGCACCTTGTCGCCCACAGCCTGGTCCTTGCCCCAGGCGTCCATGACGAAAACGTCGTTTACGGAAATGCAGGCGATGGTATCGACGCCCTTCGCCTTGATCTCTTCGGCCTTGGCGACGAAGCCGGGCACGTGCTTGGCCGAGCAGGTCGGCGTGAAGGCGCCGGGCACCGCAAAAAGCACCACCTTCTTGCCGCCGAACAGGTCGCCGGACGGGATCGGGGCGGGGCCCTCTGCCGTCATGTTCATCAGGACGCCTTCGGGCATGGAATCGCCGGGTTGAATGGTCATGGAATGCTCCCCCTTGGTTGTGCATCGCCGGATCGCGGTCACGATCCCGCAGGACTTAGTGTCTGCGACTCCGGCTGTCCAGTTGCCCTGATACGCTATTCGGCGGGAAATCGGATGACAGTCTCGGTCGCGAAATTTTCACCGTACAGCGTGACACGAATGTCATGCCCGTCAAGCGGGCGTCCCGGCGGCGCCTCGACCACGGGAACCGTGCATCGGGTGAGCGTCGAGGCCGCCTCGCAGGCCGGTTTTCCCAGAATGATGCTGGCCGGCGCCTCGACGATCAGATCGGGTGAAATTACGTCGGCCTCGGTGCGCAGGGCGATGTTCAGGGCGTTGCCTGCGTACTCGGCCTTCTCGATCTGGGCCGCGTCCGGCAGCGGCACACGTTGAAGCGCTGCAGCCAGGGTCCTTGCGTGATGGGTTGCGGGCCATGGTCCTGCGGGAAGCCTGAGCGCCAGCCGCGCCTGCACCGGCACGCAGATATCGGCGCAGGCGGCATAGTTCAGCAGCAGCTGAAGGTCCATCGGGCCGGAATGCGGATCGGGCCGGATCGGCAGCATCACGCCATCGCTGTAACCGAAGGTCTCCAGGCCGTAGAACGTGAACCGCTCGGGCAGGGGCCAGGCGATGTCGAACTGTCCGGCGCCGGTCGAACCGCTCCAGTCCGGAACCGGCGGAAAGCCGGCGTCGCCGGGGCTGCGCCAGTAGACCTTCCACTTCGGAGCCATGGCGAACTGCAGGCCCAGCATGTCGCCGACGCCCGGCACATGCGAGGCCACAAGCCTGACTTCCGCCTCGGCAATGCCCTGCCAGGCGGTCTCCATGCGGTCGCCAGCCAGGGCGGAGGCGGCGGCGGCGCATGAGAGAATGGCCGCGGCGAGGATGTTCAGACACTTGCGCATGCGGTTCGTATATGCCGGAGGGCGCAGCTTGGCCAATGAAACGGGCTACACATTGCCGTGTCGCGACCGCCAGCGCTCTGCGTGCTTGAACCGGCCGGTCAGGCGTTCCATCCTTGGACCATGAACGACAAAGCCGAAAGCGAAGCCGACAGTCTGGAAGGTCAGGTGTTGATCGCCATGCCGGGGATGGCCGATCCGCGTTTCGACCGCGCCGTGATCTACATGTGCGCGCATTCCGTGGCCGGCGGCGCGATGGGGCTGATCGTCAACAAGCCGCTGGAAAATCTGGGTTTCGGGGACCTGGCCTCGCAACTTGACCTGGGCGAGGCCGCGGCGATGCCCGACATCCCGCTGCATTACGGCGGGCCGGTCGAGACCGGGCGGGGCTTCGTGCTGCACTCGCCGGATTATGGCCGCGACGCCACCATTCCGGTGGGGGATGGCGTGTCGCTGACCGCCACTGTCGACATTCTCAGGGCGGTGGCCACCGGTCACGGGCCGATGAATGTCCTGATCGCGCTGGGCTATGCCGGGTGGGCGCCAGGGCAGCTCGAAGGCGAGATTCAGCGCAATGACTGGCTGCATTGCGAAGGCGATCCCGAGCTGATCTTCGGTGTCGGACTGGAGGCGCGCTGGGAAGCCGCGGTGGCCCGGATCGGCTTCGATCCGGCGCTGCTGTCATCGGATGCGGGCCGGGCCTGAGCGCCGGCCTTTCGGGGGAGGAAGACTTGCAGATCAATGCCGAGCCATTCCGCATTGCGGTGGCCGACGCCGTGCTGGACGACCTGCGCGCGCGGCTTGCACGAACGCGATTTCCGAAGGACGAGGTGGCGGGCGGCGGCTGGTTCTTCGGCTCCGACCTGACCTACATGAAGGCGTTCGTCGAGTACTGGCGCGACGGATATGACTGGCGGAAATGGGAAGCCGAGTTGAACCGCTGGCCGGGCTACATGGCGAAGGTTGGCGGTTTCGACATTCACCTCTGGTGCGAGCCCGGATCGGGAAGCAATCCGGAACCCCTGTTGATCACGCATGGCTGGCCCGGATCGATCTTCGAGTTCCACGAGATCATCGAACCGCTGGCCCATCCCGAGCGCTTCGGCGGCGACGCCGAGGACGGGTTCACCGTGATCTGTCCGTCGCTGCCCGGCTATGGCTGGTCCAGTGCGCCGGAGAAGCCGATGCATCCGAAACAGATTGCCGATCTCTGGGCGCGGATGATGACCGAGACCTTCGGTATCGAGACATTCTCCGCCCAGGGCGGCGACTGGGGCTCGATCGTTACCTCATGGCTGGCGCACCGGCATCCGGAACGGCTGAACGCGATCCACCTGAACATGGTGCCCCTGCGTCCCTGGCTCGGTGAAGGCGCGCCGCCGGTCACGGCCGACGAACGGGAGTGGATTGCTGCCTTCAAGAAGCGCACGGCGCGCGGCATGGGCTACTTCCAGATCCAGGGCACCAAGCCGCAGACCCTGAACTATGGGCTCGCCGACAGCCCGGCGGGTCTGGCCGGCTGGATCGTCGAGAAGTTCCAGTACCGCCAGAAGGAAGGGCCGGGGGTGCTGACGCTGCATTCGATGGATCAGCTCATCACCAACCTGATGTTCTACTGGGTCAACAACGCCCACAACTCGGCGAGCTGGATCTACACAGCCGTCACCCAGCAGGGCGGCATGGAACTAGGACGCCGCGACGACGGGAGTCCGGACCGGATCGAGGTCCCGACGGGCTTCTGCCTGTTCCCCTTCGATCTGGGGCTGATCCCGCCGGACAGCTGGCTGAACCGCTCCTACAACGTGGTTCACTATACCAAACAGGATGATGGCGGGCATTTCGCGGCGATGGAGAAGCCGCAGGAACTGGTGGCCGACATCTTCAAGTTCTTCGGAGGATTGAAGTGAGGGAGACGCCGGAAGACCGCGCCCGGTACTACGAGAGCTACGCGATTGGCGAGATCATCAAGGGGCCGGGCGTCACGCTCACTGAGAGCGATATTGTCGATTTCGGGTTCCGCTACGACCCGCAGGCGCACCACATCGACAAGGTGGCGGCCGAGAAATCGATCTATGGCGGTCTGATCGCCAGCGGCATGCAGGTCATGGTCACCGCCTTCCGCATGATGGTGCAGGGCGGGTTCATCGGATCAGCATCGATGGGCGCCAACGGGATGAACAATCTCAGCTTCCACAAGCCCGTCCGCCCCGGCGACACCATCTCCGGCGAGGTCGAGATCACCGAGAAGCGGGAGAGCCGGTCGCGGCCCAATCTCGGCCTGGTCACCATGTATTGCCGCGTCTTCAACCAGCATGGCGAGAAGGTCTGTTCCTGGGACGCGGTGCAGTTTGTGCTGAAGAAGCCGGCCGAATGACAGCGGACCTGATTCCGTCGCAGCGCCACCTGTTCGACCTGCCCGAAGACCGTGCGTATCTGAACTGCGCCTACATGTCCCCGCTGATGCATTCGGTGACGGACGCGGTCGCTGCCGGCAATGCCCGAAAGGCGCGGCCCTGGGAGATCGTACCCGACGACTTCTTCTCCGAGACCGAGGAAGCGCGCGCCCTTTTCGCCGGGCTGATCGGTTCGTCCGCCGACGACATCGCGGTGGTTCCGGCCGCCAGCTATGGCATCGCCGTCGCTGCCCGCAATCTGCCGATCCGGGAAGGCCAGAGGATCCTGGTGCTGAAGGAGCAGTTTCCCTCCAACGTCTATGGCTGGCGGGAACTGGCCGGGGCGGCCGGCGCCGAAGTCGTCACCCTGGAGAAGGGCCAGGACAATGACTGGACGCGGGTGATCCTGGACGCCATTGACGAACGCACGGCGATCGCAGGACTGGCGCAGAACCACTGGACGGATGGCAGCCTGATCGATCTTGTGAAGGTCGGGGCCAGGCTGCGGGAAGTCGGCGCAGCGCTGGTGCTCGATCTGACGCAGTCACTCGGCGCGATGCCGTTCTCGGTCGCCGAGGTGCGGCCCGACTTCATGGTTGCGGCCTGCTACAAGTGGATGATGGGACCTTACACGATCGGGTTCCTCTATGCGGATCCGAAGTGGCACGCCGGCGAACCGCTGGAGCAGAGCTGGATGACCCGCTCCAACGCTCGCGATTTCGCCGGACTGGTGAACTATGTCGACGGTTATCAGCAGGGCGCGCGTCGCTACGACATGGGCGAGTTTTCCAACTTCGCGCTGATGCCAGGCGCGATCGCCGCCATGAAGCAATTGCACGCATGGACGCCGGAAGCGATCGCCGGCACGCTGAGGATCAAGACCCGCGACATCTCGGAAAGGCTCTCCGCGCTGGGTCTGAAGGCGGCGCCGGAAGGCAGCCGCGCGCCGCACTTCCTCGGGCTCTCGTTTCCCGATGCGCCGCCGGCCGATCTTGTCCCGGCGCTGGCGGCGTGCAATGTCCATGTCAGCGTGCGCGGTTCTTCCATGCGGGTCACGCCGCATCTCTACAACACCGATCAGGACGTCGATCGCCTGGTCGAGGCGCTGCGCGCCATCATCTGAGGGGGAAATTTCGATGGAATACGTACGTCTTGGCCAGACCGGCCTGAAGGTCAGCCGTCTGTGTCTCGGTTGCATGACCTATGGCGACCCGGACAAGGGACACCATTCCTGGGTGCTGCGCGAAGACGAGGCGCTACCCTACTACCGTGAGGCCTGGGAGGCCGGGATCAACTTCTTCGACACCGCCGACATGTACTCGATCGGCGCGTCCGAGGTGGTGACCGGCAAGGCGATGAAGGAGCTCGCCCCGCGCGACCAGATCGTGCTGGCGACCAAGGTCTACAATCCCATGTCGAAGGCCCCGAACGACCGCGGTCTTTCCCGCAAGCACATTATGGCGGGCGTCGACGACAGCCTGCGGCGGCTGGATACGGACTACATCGACCTCTACCAGATCCACCGCTTCGATTACGACGCGCCGATCGAGGAGACGATGGAGGCGCTGCATGACTGCGTGAAGGCGGGCAAGGTTCGCTATATCGGCGCATCGTCGATGTGGGCGCGGCAGTTCATCGAGATGCAGCACGTGGCCGACCTGAACGGCTGGACGCGCTTCGTGTCGATGCAGAACTTCTACAACGCCGCCTATCGTGAGGAGGAGCGTGAAGTCCTGCCCTATTGCGAGGACAACGGCATCGGCGTGATTCCCTGGAGCCCCATGGCCCGCGGCTTCCTGACCCGCAGGCCCGAAGGCAAGTCGATCGGCGATACCGACCGTGCGAAGACCGACCCTCTGGCCAAGCGCATCTTCGGGCGCGACGAGGACTTCGACGTTGCCAACGCGGTCTGCGACGTGGCCGACGCGAAGGGGCTCCCGGCGGCGCAGGTGGCGCTGGCCTGGGTGCTGAAGAACTCGGCCGTCACTGCGCCTATCATCGGAGCCTCCAAGCCCGGTCATATCGCCGACGCCGTTGCTGCGCTCGACGTCGAACTGACCGCGGACGAGTGCAAGCAGATCGAGGCGCCCTATCGCCCGCAGTGGCCGAAGGGGCATCAGTAGGTCTCCACGGCTCGCGGCATTCGGAGCACCACCCTCCTGACATTCGGCGAAGTTTCTGGCATGGTTTGCCAAAATCCGGATGTCAGGAGCCCCTTTTATGGCAACAATGAATGTATCCCTGCCCGACGAGATGCGCGAATGGGTCGAGCAGCAGGCCAAAAGCGGCCGCTACGCCAACGCCAGCGACTATGTCCGTGACCTGATCCGTCACGATCAGGACGCGCGGGCTGCTGGCGGCTGGACCGATGAGGAACTTCGTGCGGAGATCCGGCTTGGTCTGGATGAGGTGAATGCTGGAAGGCTTCGGCCATCCGAAGAGGCGTTGGCAGAGGTCAGTCGACGCGTTCGCGACGTTGCGGCCAAGAAATGAGGCTGCAGATTTCGACCCAAGCGCATACCGGCCTGTTGGATGCCGCGCTTCTCGGCGCTCGCAACATCCGCCGCCTGATTTGAGGCTCTGACATGACCACAGCCCATCTGAAGACCATCGAACAGCGGCTGCTCTGGCTGTCGCACTGGATGATCCACAACGCCAATCACCTCCGCGCCAATGACGATGGCCTGAAGGTGGGCGGGCATCAGGCGTCCTCGGCGTCGATGGTGTCGATCATGACGGCGCTCTACTTCTCGGCGCTGAAGCCGGAGGACCGCGTGGCGGTGAAGCCCCACGCCTCGCCGATCTTCCACGCGATCCAGTATCTGATGGGCAACCAGACGCGGGAGAAGATGGAGAACTTCCGTGGCTATGGCGGCGTGCAGTCCTATCCCAGCCGCACCAAGGACATCGACGACGTGGATTTCTCCACCGGATCGGTCGGGCTGGGTGTCGGCATCACGGCCTTCGCCTCGATCGTCCAGGACTATCTCGCCACCCATGATTTCGGCGCCGGCCGGCCGCTCGGGCGCATGGTTGCGCTGGTGGGCGATGCCGAGCTGGACGAGGGCAATGTATACGAATGCCTGCAGGAAGGCTGGAAGCACGGCCTCAGGAACTGCTGGTGGGTCATCGACTACAACCGCCAGAGCCTCGACGGCGTCATCCGCGAGGGGCTGTGGGAGCGGATCGAGAAGATCTTCGACGCCTTCGGCTGGCAGGTCGTGCGGCTGCGCCACGGCGTCATCCAGGAAGCCGCCTTCGCCGAGCCAGGCGGTGAGCGTCTGAAGGAGTGGATCGAGGCCTGTCCGAACCAGCTCTATTCGGCGCTGACCTTCCAGGGCGGCGCGGCCTGGCGCAAGCGGCTGATGGACGAGATCGGCGATCAGGGTGACGTCACGGCGCTGCTGGAGCGTCGCAGCGACGCCGAGCTTGCGGCGCTGATGGAGAATCTCGGCGGGCAATGTGTCGAGACGCTCGCCGACGCATTCGCCAGAGCCGAGGGCGACGAACGGCCAACCTGTTTCCTGGCCTACACGATCAAGGGCTGGGGTACCCCGCTGGCTGGACACAAGGATAACCATGCCGGTCTGATGAACCCCACCCAGATGGCCGAGTTCCAGAAACGCATGGGCGTCGCCGCGGGCGAGGAATGGGAGCCGTTCGTCACCGTTGAAGACCCGGCGGACCTGAAGAGCTTCCTTTCTGACGTCGCCTTCTTCGCGAAGGGCACGCGGCGGTTCTCGGCGGACGCCGTGCCGGTGCCGGCGATCGAGACGCCGGGCGACCGGGCGATTTCGACCCAGGCGGCATTCGGCAAGATCATGGACAGCCTCGCCAAGTCGAAGGACGGTCTGGCCGCGCGCATCGTGACCACCTCGCCGGACGTCACGGTCTCGACCAATCTTGGGCCCTGGGTGAACCGCCGCCATCTCTTCGCCCGCGAGGCGATGGACGACACCTTCCAGGCCGAGCGCGTTCCATCGGCGCAGAAATGGCGCTTCCGCCCGGACGGTCAGCACATAGAACTCGGCATCGCCGAGATGAACCTGTTCCTGCTGCTGGGCGCGGCGGGCCTCTCACACAGCCTTTTCGGGGAGCGCCTGCTGCCGGTCGGGACGGTCTATGACCCGTTCGTCGCCCGCGGTCTCGATGCGCTGAACTACGCCTGCTATCAGGACGCGCGCTTCATCATCGCCGGGACGCCGTCGGGTGTGTCGCTGGCGCCGGAGGGCGGCGCGCATCAGTCCATCGGATCGCCGCTGATCGGCATGAGCCAGGATGGTATCGCGGCCTTCGAACCGGCCTATGCCGACGAGCTGGCGGCGATCATGGAATGGTCCTTTGCCTACATGCAGCGCGACGGCGAGGGCGATCCGGACGAGACCACCTGGCTGCGCGACCAGACCGGCGGTTCGGTCTATCTCCGGCTGTCGACGCGATCGCTGGAACAGCCGATGAAGCGCGATGACGAGGCGTTCCGGCGGGGCGTCATCGACGGGGCCTACTGGTGGCGCGAGCCGGGTCCGAACGCGGATGTCGTCATTGCCTATCAGGGCACGGTGGCCCCAGAAGTGATCGAGGCCGCCGGACGTATCGGGGGGCACCGCCGCGATATCGGCGTCATGGCCATCACCTCGGCCGACCGCCTGATCGCCGGCTGGACCGCGGCGCAGCGCGCCCGGAAGCGCGGCGACGCCAATGCCCGCAGTCTGATCGAGCGCATGCTGATGCCGCTCCCGCGCCACTGCACCATCGTCACCGTCATCGATGGCCATCCGGCAACGCTGGGCTGGCTCGGCTCGGTCGAGGGCCACAAGACCGTGCCGCTCGGCGTCGAGCATTTCGGCCAGACCGGCACCATCGATGACCTCTACCGCCACTTCGGCATCGACGCTGATACCATCGTGGACGCTGTCAGCGGCCTCACGGCTGGCAAGAAGGTGGCGGGCTGGTCGTGAGCGCGCCAGGGGCCTTACCGGTCTCAGATTCCGTTTGTGCGCCCCCGATCGGGACTTGATGACTTCCCGATTGCCGTGCCGCGTAACCTGCTACCGGAACGGTTGCGCTTAACTCTATGTTTGCGTCTTTGGCGGCATTCTGAGGATGGTACGCGCAAGAATCGGTAGTTCAGGCAATGACGCATGGCCCGCCCGGGCAGACAGGCGAGGTGTCCCGCTTCGGGCTTTTCCGGCGCCGATTCTTCGATGCTCTGATCGACTCACCTGCCGTGGAGCGTGATCAGCTGCTTCTGCTGGCACGGCAGGCGCGGCAGGACGGCGCATCCTGTGTCTTCTTCAGCCTGCTCGTCGCGATCATTCTCGGATCGCCTCGGTTGTCGTTCCTCGATGATCATGTGCCCATTATCTGGGCCTGGTTCGGTGCCTTCTGTTTCTGGGGACCGGCGATGTGGTTCACCGGTTCACGTCTGCTGGCCCTGCCACCTGAAAAGGTGAAGAACAGCCGGTGGCGCGCGATCTTTGCCGGCATCTACATCGTCAATGGGCTGCTGTGGGCTTCAACCCTGTTGTTGCTGCCATCCGACGTGACCCAGGACGCGCGGCTGTTTCTCTATCTCGTTCTTGCCGGCCACCTGATGACCTACCTCGTCAATCTGGCGTCGCACCTGCTCGTGCTGTCCAGCGCATTGCTGGCGACGGTTGTGGCGACCGAAGCGATCATGCTGACCGCCAATGACGATCTTTCGGTCATGCTTTCGATCGTTTTCCTGCCGTTCAGCGGGATGATCCTGGTCCTGGGCCGAGATGCGAGCAGCCGGCTGGGCGCAAACCTTCGCCGCACGCATGAACTGCGCGCGCTTTCGGAGGAGCTGGAATCCGCGCGGCGGGCGGTGGAGGTCGAAGCCGAGGCGAAGTCCCGCTTCTTCGCCTCGATGAGCCACGAACTGCGCACCCCCTTGAATGCCATCGTCGGATTTTCCGAGGTCATGTCCAGCGAGATGCTGGGCGCACACAGGGTTCCCGCGTACCGGGAATACGCCCGCAACATCCAGTCGAGTGGCGTGGAACTGACCGCGCTGGTGGATGATCTCCTGGCCTACTCGGCGAACGGCGGATTCCGGTTTGAGCTCCAATCCGACCCCACCGAACTGTGGCCCCTGCTGACCGAAGTAAACGCGGCGTTGCTGGCTGCCGGCTGGAAGGGCGAATGCGGGGCCCGCCACCGCCTTGAAACGGAAGCGCTTGTTGTCATCGACCGCCCGCTGATCAAGCAGACACTGATCCATCTCGGGTCTCAGGCCATTGCAATTGCTGCGGGGCAGGGGCCGATCGATCTGTCCGCCCGGTGGATTGGCGAAGACCGGGTGCTGATCGCGGTCCGTTTCCCGGGCCGCCTGTCAGACAAGGTCCTGAACAACCTCGACGATCCATTCCGCCAGCGGCAGCAGACCGATCTCTCAGGTGAACGGGGGATTTCCTTCGGCCTGGGGCTCGTACGGGCCCGCAGCGTCGTGCAACAGCATGGCGGCAGTTTCGATGTGGTCGATCTGGACGGCGGGCAAACCGAATTCCGTATCACGCTGGCGGCGCTTCCGGACCAGGCTGCGGACGAGGAACGGGTTGCCTGATCGCGGGGCAGCTTCAGCCTAATCCCGGTAATCGATCGGCGTCAGGTCCCAGCCGTCGGCATGGCGCTGCCAGTAGACTTCCTTCAGCTTCGCGCTGATCGGCCCCGGCCGGTCATTGCCCTTGATGCGGCCGTCGACGCGGCTGCAGGGCATGACCCCGCCGGCGGTGGTGGCGGTGAAGACCTCATCGGCCTCGCGGAACTCGTCTGCCGTGATCGGGCGGATTTCCGACGGGATGCCCAGATCGGCGCAGATATCCAGCACCGACTGCCGCGTGATCCCCTCCAGCGCGCCGCGGTCGGGCGTGACCACCGTGCCGTCGATCACCGCGAACACGTTGAAGCCCGGCCCCTCGGTCAGATAGCCGTCCAGATCGAGCAGCACTGCCGTGTCGGCGCCGGCGTCATCGGCCTCGAACTGCGCCCGGATCAGGTCGCCCCAGTGATAGTTCTTGATGGTCGGATCGACCGAGGCCGAGGGGATGCGCGGCGTCTTGGCGATGATCAGATGCGCGCCGCGCTCCTGCACGTCGGGCTTGATCACATCGACCCAGGGTATGGCGTAGCCGATGAAGCGGTTCTCGATCAGGCCGGGCTTGCGCGGCATCCCCGGCTTCGGCACGCCACGCGTTGTGATCATGGCGACATATGCGTCGCGCAGCCGCGCCTGCCGGACACACTCGGCCAGGATCTCTCCGACCTCTTCCTGGCTGTAGGGGATCGACATGCGCAGTCCCTTCATCGAGGCCCAAAAGCGGTCCAGATGATGCTGCAGCCGGAAGAACGCCCCGTCCTTCACATGCACCACGTCATAGGTAACGTCCGACTTGTTGAAGCCCCAGTCGAGCACGTTCACCGAAACATCGGCGATCGGCTTGTAGACCCCGTCCTGAAATCCGCAGCCGCCGGACATGCTGCGGTCGGTGACGTCGTCGCGGAAGGGTTTCACTTCGTTCATGGCGGCCTCCCCGAGGCAGGTCAGTTGATGATGTCATGGTCTCATGCGGACAGAAGGGGTCAAGCCCGCCCCGTTATGCATGCGCCGGATGACAAGCGGTCGGGCGGTCAGGAGATAGCTGTTCGCGTTCAACGCGGCAGGATGCGCCGCTCCTGCAACTCCTCTAACCATTCGATCAGGGCGTCCTCGCTGTCGAGGCAGTCGTGGAATCCGGCCTGTTGCAGCTTCACTGTCGAGAGCACGGTCGCCGAAGGCTTCTTGCCGTGGCCGAGGACGAAGTCGGCGAACTGCCAGGACGCGCCGACGGTCTCGGCCAGCCCGAGTGGCTGCAGCCCGTGTTTCTCCACGATGTTGCGCCAGATCGCTTCCTTCGCCGGCATGGTCTCGGCCAGCGAGAAGGGGCGAGGGGTGCCGAGTTCGATGTCGAAATGCCGGGCGATGGCGGGGTAGAGATTCTGCCAGATGACGATGTCGCCATTGGCGATGTTGAAGGTCTGATTGCCTGCAGCCGCCGGATTGTCCGCCGCCCAAGCGAAGCCCTTCGCGATCAAACGTGAATCCGACATCTGCTGAATGAAGGGCGGACCGCCGGAGAAGGCCAGCGGCTCGCCGAGTTCCCGGCAGATGGCGGCATGGGCCCCGATGGCGAAGATCATGTTTATCGGGCTGCCCGGCGAGAAACCCGTCACCAGATGCGGCCGCCAGATCGTCCAGGACCAGCCGTTACCGGCCTGCTGTCGCGCCTTCAGATAGTCTTCCTGCAGCCAGTAGAAATTATCGTGCGGATCGCGCGGCCAGCGCTCCTTCGCCGGGCTTTCGATGTGCCGGACATGGACGCCATAAGCCTTCGCGCCCTGCATCAGGGAGACTTGGCGCAGCCCTCTTGCATGCCTTTCCAGCGGCCCGAACAGATTGCGCAGCATCAGGTCGTTGATGCGCATCTGCTCGGGATCGCGCCATCCCGCGATCACGTCCTCCTTCTCGTAGAGTGCCGCATAGACGAGATGGGTGACGTCTTCGAAATGTTCCGCCGCTGCGGCCTCGCAGGCATCCGCGTCCATCAGGTCCAGCGGCAGGTGCGTGGCGCTGTGATCGTAGTCCGGTGCGCGGCGTGAGAGCGCCACCACCTCCCAGTCCGGCAGCGAACCGAAATGGCGCACCGCCGCGCCGCCGACGATGCCGCTGGCGCCCGCGATCAGGACCTTGCCGCCCATGGCGCTACAGGTCTTCGGGCGGATTCGGGCCGTCATAGGCGGTGCCACTGTCGCCCAGATGCGCCAGGCGGAAGCCGATGGGGCGTTCCAGTTCCTCGACGCAGTGGCCGATCAGGCCGGCGGTGCGGCAGAGGATGGAGATGCCCTTGAGCGCCGCCGGCGGGAAGTCCAGATCCAGCAGCACGGCGGGCAGGGGGCCGTTCAGGTTCATCACCATGGGTCGGCCGTAGATCTCGTCGGCAACCTCGGCGCAGGCCTTCAGGAAGGCGACATGCTCGCCCGCCGCGCCACGCTCGTCGGCCAGTTCGAGGATGCGCACTGCGCGCGGGTCGACCGGCTTGTGGATCGGATGGCCAAAGCCGGGCAGGAACTTCTTCGCGTCCCTAAGGCCCTGAACCATTTCACGGGCCACCGTGGCGCGGTCCTCGCCGGCCAGAACGCGCTTCACGCCCTCCGCCTGGAACTGACCGGCGCTTTCCGCCGAGCCGAGGATCACCGAGCCGCAGCCCAGAATGCCCGCTGCAACCGCGCCCTGCATGGCGTCGGGACCGGCCTGCAGGGTCATGCGCGCGGCCTGCGCGCTGGGCGTCAGCCCGTGCTCGGCCAGCGCCACCAGCAGCGCGTTGAGGAAGAAGAGCTGATTCTCGGTCGGCATCTTCCCCGTCAGGTGCATGAAGAAGAAGCTGGAGAAGTCCACCTTGCCGATCAGGTCGTCGCAGAGATCGTAGCCGCGGATGCGGATCTTCGTCCGGCTGGCCTTGGCGATGGCCGATGCGCCGGCCCCCTTGTCCCCCATCATGGCGGCGCTCCTATTTCTTCCAGCCAGCGGAGAAGCCCGCGGTCATGCCGCCATCGACCACCAGATGATGGCCGTTGACCCAGCGCGGTTCGCCATTGGCCAGCATGACCAGCGCTTCGGCGATGTCGTCGGGCTGTCCGGCGCGGCCGGCCATGGCGATCATGGTGTCCATGGTCTCCTTGCCCGCGAATTCGGTGAAGTCGGGCAGCAGCGGCGTATCAACGGGGCCGGGGCCGACATCGTTCACGCGGATGCCGCGCGCCAGCCCGCGCCCGGCCAGCGCCATGGTGTAGACGACAACCGTCTCCTTGCTGAACGTGTAGGGATCGGTGCCGACGTCTGCGCCGTTCTTCTCCCACCAGGCCGCGCCTTCCTCGAAGCTGCCGGTCGCCAGCAGGTCGGCGATGGCCGCCCGGCGCTTGCGCCAGTTGTTGCCGGCGATGGAGGAGACGCTGACCACTGTGCCGCCGTCGGCGATGTCGTCGAAAACGGCCTCGGTCAGCTTGCGCAAACCGAAGACGTTGACCGCCATGCACTTTGCGCCGCCCAGCGACTCCGGCACGCCGGCGACGTTCAGCAGCGACGAATACGGCCCCTTCAGCTTGCCCAGCAGGTCGTCGATGGCCGCCGGATCGCTCAGATCGCAATTGTGGTGTTCGTGGACGGGCTGTTTCGGTTCTTTCAGATCGACAGAGATCACCCTGTTGCCCTGATCCAGCAGCCGCTTCGCCGTTGCGTCGCCGATACCGCTCGCCGAACCGGTCAGCAGGACCGGATGCTTCATGGCCATGATTTCCTCCCCAGGTGCATGACGTGATCGGGAGAGGTTAGGCGATGGGCTCAGTCGGTGGAAGCTTCGGCATAGACGACCAGGCGCATGGGGCCCGGTGTCTGGGCGTCCAGCGGCCAGCAGGTGGTCAGCGCCAGCTCGGGCCGTCCGTCGCGCTTTGCCGGATAGCGCCATGTGCGGCTGTCGACGACTTCTGCGCGGGTCACGGTGTAGCGGGCGGGTTCGATCCCGGGCCGCTCGATCTCCACGGGCGCGCCTGGCCCGAGGTCGCCGAGGAAAGCCAGATGGGAATCCCGGTGACCGCCAATGGCGCTGAGGCCCGGGTCGCCGGGCAGCACAGTTCCCTGCACATGGCCCGGCCCCCAGGCCATGGCCTTGCCGGAAGCGCTGTCGAGGACATAGGCGCTCTCGCCCAGTGAGGGGGCGATCAGGCGGGCGATGGGCCGGATGTCGGCGCCGGGCCACGGCGCGCCGCCGCCGTCGCGCCATGACCGTTCGAGCAGGAACTGGCCGAGGGCCGCCTTGGCGGGCATCCATAGCCCGTCCATGGCGACCCCAGCGCCCATGATGGCCACTGCGAGGAGAGCGGCCCGCAGCGGCCATCGGGTTCCGGACCGGTGTTTCACGTCACCAGTCCGGAACCTGCGCGGCGGCGGGTCCACCACCAACCCGCCAGCGCCAGCAGCAGGAGGAGGAGGCCTGCTGCGACCTGAGGTTTCCAGTTGAGCGATCCGCGCGGCGGCGCGGCCGCGGCTTCGGCCATCGCCGCCGGCCTGGTGGCGAGCATGGCGAGCTGGCCGCCCGAGAGCTGCGCCTTGCGCATCGCCGGCTGAGGCTGCGGCATCGGCGCGTCGAGGAAGATCGACGGGTTCCAGCCCTTGGGCAGGTTCAGGGGTACCTCGACGGATTCAAGATTCTCGTCGCCGGGCCGCGACGGTGTCTTGTCTACCGCGACCAGCGAGGTCATTCGGCTGACGACCTGATGCTCCAGCGCGATGGCCAGCAGTTCGGCCTCCAGCTTCTCGATGCCCATCTCGTAGCCGACCTGGCTGTGGGTCAGGCCCTCCAGCCCGCGGATCCGCTTGCGGGCCCAGAGCTTGGCTACGCCGTCACGTTCGGCGGCGTTGGCGAGCGGCATCTTCCAATTGTAGGAGTCGCGTCCGCGCGCCGCCGCCAGCTCTATCTCGCCGCCGACGCCCTTCGGCGTGTGGAATGCGAAGATCACCGGGTCGCCGGCATAGAGATCGGGCAGGGGATTGGGCGACAGATCCTTCGATCCGTCCGGCAGGGCCGCATCGACGCCGGTCAGGACCGGCTTCTCCAGCTTGCGGAACAGGCCCTCCATCTGCTCGGCGACGCGGCCGAGGTCGTCGACATAGACCGTCGAGCCCCGGCCCAGCTCGGCCGAGCGGGTCATGAAGTAGCTGTTCGGCGCCGAACCGATCCCGACGGTGAACAGCCGCGAGTCGCCGAGGCGGTTGGCGATCACCTTCAGCATCTGCGCCTCGTTGCCGACCGCGCCATCGGTCAGGAAGACGACCTGACGCAGTTTGCCGCTGTTCATCGACTGGCTGATCAGCGCACGGGTCAGCGCCGGCAGCATCTCGGTGCCGCCTTCGGCGTCCAGCTTGCTGATGGTCTCGATGGCGGCGGCGATGTTCTCCGGCGTCGCGGGAAGGGGTGTGTCCGCATAGACCGCGTACTGGTCGTTGAAGAGGATGATGTTGAAGCTGTCCTCCGGACGCAGCCGTTCCAGCGCCAATCTCAGCCCCTCGCGGGCCTGGGCGATGGATTCGCCGGACATGGAGCCGGAGACGTCCTGAACGAAGATCACCTCGCGCGGCGGCGTCTCGCCAACGTCCTCGGGTGCGGGCGGGGTCAGCATCGCCAGGTAGTAGTCGCGGTCGCCGACGGTCTGACGGAACAGCGCCGCATGCGGGATGCTGTCGACTGCGGACGTCCAGGTCAGCACGAAGTCGCGGTCGGCCGGGGCCGCGCCGTCCAGAACGATGGCGGCGCTGGTGTCGCCGGGGCGCTCGACGCGCACGGCGTGATGGCGACTGTCGATCAGGTCCAGCGGGAAGCCGGCTTCCAGATCGACCTTCAGAGTCACCGGATTGTGGATCTCGCCCTCGTCCAGCTTGCGCGGGTCGCGGATCGGCGAGGTGATGTCATCCCGGTCCGGAACGGGATCGGCGACCGCCCAGCCGTTCGGGCCGAAATCGACCGTGTGGGCGATAGGGCGCGGATTGTAGCGCGGGGCGACAACCAGTGGCAGGCGCATCTCGAAGACACCCTGTTTCGGCTCCAGCGTCTGCAGCCAGGTGATCTGCACCACCACCACCTCGTCCGGGCCGATATTGGCGACGTCGTTGGTGAACAGGTTGGGGCGGTGCTGTTCGACCAGCGCGGCCTTCTGGCCGTCCTGCTTCGCCTGTTCGTAGATCTCGCGGGCCTTTTGGCGCTCTTTCACCTCGCCTTCGATGAAGCGCTCGCCGATGCGCATGCGCAACCCGTCCACGGCTGCCTCGTCCGGCAGCGGGAAGGCGTAGCGGCCCTCGACCCACTTGTCGGAGGGATTGCGGAAGCGCTGGCTCAGTGTTGCGCGGACGATGGGGCCGGTGATCTGGATGTCGAAATCGCTGGAGACCAGCGGCGCACGCACATACTTGCCGGGCTTGTCGGTCTTCAACAGCAGACTGCCGGTACCGACATGATCCAGCGTCACCAGCCCGGCGAGCGGCGTCTGATTCGCGAAGGCCGCCGGCGCCGCCGTCAGCACGACGAAGACGCTCAGGATGATGCGAAAGGCTGTGTGTTTCATCTGCCCCACCTCTTCGGGAAGTTGATCCTGAAGGCAGTTCAGCAGCGCTTTGGGGCCGCCCCATGCCGAAATGGGGCCAAAAGCGGGTCATGTCGGGGCGCACCTGCCGCAGTGTGGCGGGGTAGCGACGCGCCGATGCAGTGAGTTCGGCGACGCTCAGGCATGGGCAGCGGGATCAAGTCCCGCTGCAGGTGGTATTGCTGTACCGGACATTTCCGTTTCTCCTGCCTGTTCCGGGGCTTGACCCCGGAACCCATTCCTGAGCATCGAAACGTGATCAGCGTCGGGATGGAGGAGCACCACATGACGAAACCACAGGCCGCCTGGTATTTCGATGCGATATCGCCCTATGCCTATCTGCAGTTCCAGCGGTTTCAGGATCTGCAGCAGCGTCTCGAGATTCAGGCCGTGCCGGTGCTGTTCGCCGGTCTGCTCGGCGCGTGGGGACAGCTCGGTCCGGCGGAGATCCCGGCCAAGCGGATCCAGACCTACCGCTATGCCCACTGGCTGGCCGGACAGCGCGGCGTGCCGTTCCGGGCGCCGCCCCGGCATCCCTACAATCCGCTGCCGATCCTGCGCATGGTGATCGCCGCCGGATCGACGCTGGAGGCCGCGGGCGCGGCGCTGAACCATGTCTGGGGCGTGGGTCGGGACGGGCAGGAGCCGGAGGATCTGCGCCTGCTGGCGGACGAACTCGGCATTGCCGACATGCAGGCCGCCATCGACGATCCGGCGGTGAAGGAGCAGCTGAAACGCAACACCGATGACGCCGTCGCTGCTGGCGTCTATGGCGTGCCCACCTTCCGTATCGGCGAGACGCTGTTCTGGGGCGATGACCTGACCGGCATGATGCTCGACTGGCTGGATGACCCGGCGATGCTGGAAAGCGGCGAATATGCCCGACACGCCGAAATCCCGACCGCCTCCGTCCGCAAGCAGAGCCACGTCTGAAACGAGAGAACCCCGCCGGATTTCTCCGACGGGGTCTCATTCGGTTCATCATCGCGCCGGAGCGCGATTCGCTTTCCGCGTCAGGCGGCCTTCGGCAGGGCCTTGCTGTTGCTGTTGCTGTTGATCGCGATCTGCCGGGGCTTCTCGGCCTCGGGGATCTCGTTCACCAGGTCGATGTTCAGCAGGCCGTTGACCATCGCCGCGTTGGTCACCTTGACCGTATCGGCCAGGTGGAAGCGGCGGGTGAAGGCGCGGCGGGCGATGCCGCGATGCAGGATCACCGGCTGGTTCTCGCCTTCGGCCTCGGCGGTCTCGGCCTTGCCGGCGACAGTCAGCACGCGGCCTTCCTGGGTGACCTCGATGTCGTCCTCGCCGTAACCGGCGACGGCCAGGGTGATGCGGTACTCGTGCTCGCCCTGCTTGACGATGTCATAGGCCGGGAAGGCCGGGCCTTCGTTGGTGTTGTTGAAGGCGACGTCGAACAGACGGTCGAAGCGGTCGAAGCCGACGGTGTTGCGGAACAGGGGAGAAAGATCGAAAGTGCGCATGTCACATCCTCCATCAGAAGCAATGCATATGTGTCGGGCCGCCCCTTGGCGGTTGAGCCCTCCGTGCAATCCAACCACCCGGTCATCCGGCGGGGCTGGGGTTCATCGACGACGCCCGTCCGGGCCGCCGTCGGAAAATAATCTGGGAACGGATTTCGGTGCTTCAAGAGGTTCAGGGCGCAAAAAAGAAAAGGGCCCGCCGCGGCTGCGGCAGGCCCTTCTTGCCCGAACGGATCGGGTGAATTTGATCAGATGCCCAGGTTGGCGTAGCGCTGCTTGAACTTGGCCACCTGGCCCTTTTCCATGATGCGCTGCTGGCCGCCGGTCCAGGCGCCGTGGCTGGACGGGTCGATTTCCAGGACCAGCGTGTCGCCTTCCTTGCCCCAGGTGGAGCGGGTCTTGTAGGTGTCGCCGTTGGTCAGCTGAACGGTGATCTCGTGGTAGTCGGGATGAATATCGGGCTTCATGGCGTCGTCCGCTTCTCTCTGGTCTCGTCAGGCGCACGCCGCTCTCCGGGCGTGCGCGGATAATCCGGAAGCCGGGCTTATACAGAAGCGTCCCCGCGGCCGCAAGGGGCGGTTTCGCGCCCGAGGCTTTTGCTTGAAACAGGCCCCGCCGTGGCTATGATCCGCCGCCTGCCGGATGTGCCCCGGTGGCGGAATCGGTAGACGCGACAGACTCAAAATCTGTTTCTGGCAACAGAGTGTCCGTTCGAGTCGGACCCGGGGCACCAGCGACGCTTCGCCAGGGCGAAGCGGCGGAAACCTCCCCCAGCGATGGTGTTGCGGCAGTCGTTTCGCCGAAACGACGAGAGCAGCCAGCCTTTCTTGCTGATTGCCGATGCCCACAGATACAGTTCGGCGCATGAAGATCGCTCTGCTCATTCTCGCTCTGATCACCGCAGTGGCGGGTATCGCCGCCGCGGCGGTCCGCTATGCGACGGAACCCCTGACCTGGCATCAGACATTCGGGGCCGAGGGCTGCTGCATCGACATCACCCATGCCGGCGGGCTGCTGGACGGCGAGCCCTACACCAACTCGCTCGAGGCTCTGCGCCAGAACTACAGCGCCGGACGCCGCATCTTCGAGATCGACCTGTCCCTGACCGCCGACGGTCGGATCGTCCTGGCCCATGACTGGAACGCCTATGGCGGCGTTGCGCCGGACAGTTCGGAGTTCCTGAAGCAGGGTCCACTGACGAGGCTGGATCTGGACGGCTTTCTGGCCTGGCTGCGGCTCGAGTGTGCCGGCTGCCGGGTGGTCACGGACGCCAAGTTCGACTTCGTGCATTTCCGCGACGCCTTCTTCCACCGGGTTCCCGTTCCGGAGAGCCGCGACCGGTTCATTCTCCAGACCTACGATTTCGAGACCGTGCATGCGCTGGCCGAACTGGATCCCGAACAGCCTCAGATCCTGACACTCTATCGGGTCAGGGAAGTGCCGGACGAAGAACTCTCGAGGCTCGCGCAGGTGCCCGGCCTGCTGGCCGTGACCATGCCGATCGACCGTGTACCACTTCAGGCCGCGTCCACCATCGAGGCGACCGGCAAGCCGGTCTTCACCCATGGCTATCCCTGGATGATGCAGTCCGAACTGATCCTCCGCACCGCCCGCCTGTTCGGCATCACCGGCTTCTACAAGGACTGAGGGTCAGCCAGTCGGCAGGGCCGCCTCCACGGCCTCGCCCAGCTTCTCCACGATCAGATCGAGCTCTTCCTCTGTCGAGCGGTAGCCCGGCGCGAGCAGGACGTGGTCGCCATTGGTGCCGTCGGCGCAGCCGGGGCTCGGGTAGCACATGATGCCGGCGTCCATGGCGGTCTTCTGGACTTTCGCGGCAATCCCTGCCTTCGCGTCGAAGGGCGTCTTCGTTTCGCGGTCTTTGACGATCTCGATGGACTGGAACAAGCCGCGTCCACGGATGTCGCCGACATGCGGGTGCTGGCCGAAGCGGTCGTGCAGCCGTTTCTCCAGCCCGACGCCGAGATTGCGGACGTCCTCCAGCAGGTTCTCTTCCTCGACGATCTTCAGCACTTCCAGCGAGGCCGCGCAGGCAATGGCGTGGGACATGTAGGTGTGCCCGTTCCAGAGCCGCCCGCTGCCCGCCAGGATGGCGTCGCAGACCGCCTCGCTGGCGATGGTCGCCGCGACCGGCTGATATCCGGCGCCGAGGCCCTTGGCGCAGGTGGTGATGTCGGCGTGCACGCCTTCCTGCTCCAGCGCGAAGAGGCTGCCGGTACGGCCCATCCCGCACATGACCTCGTCGGCGATGAACAGGACGCCGTGGCGGTCGCAGATGTCCCTGATGTGCCGGAAATAGCCTTCGGCTGCAGGCTGGCTGCCCAGGGTTGCGCCGACCACCGGCTCGGCGACGAAGGCCATGACGGTCTCCGGCCCCAGTTCCAGGATCTTGTCTTCGAGCTGCCCGGCCATCCGCTGGCCGAATTCCAGCTCGCTCTCGCCCTCGCGGCGGTAGCGATAGGCGTAGCAGGGGTCGATATGGTGCGCCTTGTAGAGGATCGGCTCGAACGGGGCGCGGCGGCCGGCGTGCCCGCCAGTGGCCAGCGCGCCCAGCGTGTTGCCGTGATAGCTGAAATTGCGCGCGATGACATTGCTGCGCTGGGTCTGGCCGCGCTCGAGCTGCGTCTGGCGGGCCAGCTTCAGTGCCGCCTCCATGGCCTCGGAGCCGCTGCCCAGGAACATCGCCCTTCCGTTGCCCGAACCTTTCGGCAGGCGGTCGACGAGCCACGACGCGAGTTCCTCGGCCGGTTCGTTGGTGAAGGCGCTGGAATGGACGAAGCTGACCTTGTCCGCCTGACGCTTGATTGCCTCGCGCACCCGGGCGTCGCTGTGGCCCAGGCTGGATACCGCCGCGCCGCCGCAGGCGTCGAGGAAACGCCGCCCGTCGCTGGCGATCAGCCAGTTGCCGTCGCCACCGGTGATCACCGGCAGGTCGGCGTCGAGGGTGCGGTAGAGCACATTGGTCATGATCTCGGTCTCCTGTTCGGATCGCCGCCAATCATGGAACAGGCACCGCCGCGGGGAAAGTGTCGGAGGCAGAACGTCCCGTCTCCTGCGCATTGACCGGCGCGGCCGGATGCGTGACTCTTGCGACCGGGCGTTGCAGAAATCGAGGCGAATGCGTCATGAGACATGTCCTGACTCGCTGCCTGTCGCTGATGGCACTGTTGGCCGTTGCGGCGTGCGGCGACCTCCGACCCCTGATCGAGGCGATCGAGCCGCCGACGATTGCCGCCGATCCCATACCTGTCGATCTGGCGGACAATGGCCGGACCCTGACCGCCACCGTGACTGCGCCGGGACCGGCGCTGGAAATCACCAGCGTCGCCGTGCGCGTCGCCCGGGATACCGACGCCGCGAGGTTCTCGCTGCCGCGCGCCGTCGAGTTTCCGGCAGCCGCGGTGCCGGCCAATGGCGGTCCGGTGTCGGTTACCCTGCCGCCGGGCTACCGGCTGTCGCGCGCGCAGTTGCTCACCGCGCAATGGATCGTCAGCTACCGGCTGGCCTCCGACGGCAACAATGTCGACGTGACCTCGAACATCGTCAGCAACCGGCTCGGCTGCACCGCCGGGGACGTGACGGCTATGCTGCGGGCGATCAACATCATCGCCCAGACCTCGCCGGCCATTCCGCAGATCATCGCCACGCCGCTGCAGATCCAGGCGCTTCTGGGCAGGGGCTATCTGCCATCGCACCAGTTCGTCAGCTTCGCCGGGATGGGTGTGGCCTTCGCCCATGTCAGTGCGCTGCTGCCGCCGAATCTCATCGATCTGATGGATACGCTGACGCCGGGCGACGTGCCGTTCCGGCCGACGCTGCTGTTTTATGCGCCGCGCCCCGGGGCGAACCAGGCGCAGGTGACCGAGCCTGTGCTGCCGGACACGCCATACAGGCTGATCGGCGTCGCCTTCGCGCGGCCCTACGATCCGGACAATCCGCCGGATCTCGGTTGCATCCCGCGCGAGGCCTTCTTTGTCCACAATGCGGGCTGGCACATGCTGGATGGCGGCTTCATCAACCAGGCCGTGGCCGAGCCGGCGCCCGGCGCTGTCGTCCCCGTACGGCCGCGGCTTGGCCTGGTCGATCCCCGGCGGACCGGCATCTGGCACGGCCGGCTCTGGGACATTCACATCTGGCTGCGCCCGTTGGGCGAGACGCCACGGGTGAGCGCTTGCGATCTGACGCCGGGCAATGCGCCGCCGGCCAGCTTCTTCACCCCTGCCAGCGTTGCGACCTGCGGACCGGGCGCGCCCCGGGCGCCAGCGCTGGGCGCCCAGTTCCCTGCGGGCGGATTCTTCACCAGGCTGCTGCCGCCCTGATGCCGCGCAGTTGATCCGCGGGACGTGGCTCCGGCGACGCTGCGTGATATGATCGGGCCACATCTTTCGCACCAAGTTCGAGGAACGAAAATGAGCCGGTTCATTTTGTGTCTTGCCGTTCTCGGCCTGCTGGCCGCGTATCCGGCCCTTGCCGCCGACGGTGATCCGAAGCCGCTCAACCTGACCGAAGAGGGTGTGGCGATGAAGGGTTATGACGTCGTGGCCTATCATCTCGATGCGAGGCCAATCCCGGGAAATCGGTCGATTGCGGTGGAACATGGGGGCGCGACCTACCAGTTCGCTTCCGAAGAAAACCGTCAGACCTTCCTGTCCGATCCGGACCGGTTCGCACCGGCCTATGGCGGATACTGCGCGTTCGGTGTGCTGATGGGGGAGAAGGTGGATTCCGACCCCGCCCAGTTCCGCTTCGTTGACGGCCGGCTGCTGGTGTTCTTCAGCGGGGGGACGCATTCGCAATGGGCGAAGAACCCGTCCGCCAATCTCAGCATCGGGGACCAGGTGTGGACCCGGATCCGGGATGTGCCTCAGTCACGCCTGCCGCTTGCGGATTGAACTCTCGTCGACGACGAAGCTGACGCGGACGGTGGTGCCCCGGCCTTCGCTCTCGACGGTCAGATGGCCACCCTGAAGTTCAGCCAGTGTCGAGCTCAGGGGCAGGCCCAGCCCGGTGCCGGCGAAGCTCTTCTGCAGGCCGGAATCAAGCTGTTCAAACGGCTCCAGAACCCGCGCGATCTGGTCCGGCGGAATGCCGACGCCCGTGTCCGCTACGACGAGTTCGACCCTGTCGGGCGCGGTCACTGAGGCGCTGACCGTCACCTTGCCGCCCGACGGCGTGAACTTCACCGCGTTGGACAGCAGGTTGAGCAGGATCTGGTTGACCATCTGCGGATCGCAGAAGACCAGCGGCAGGTTCTCCGGCACTTCCCGGCTGATGATCAGTCCGGCCTCGGAAGCCTGCACCCGCATCAGTCGGATCGGTCCATCCACCAGTCGGTCCAGATCAGCTTGTCTCAGGTTGGCTTGCAGCTTGCCTGCTTCCGCCTTCGACAGGTCCAGCAGATTGTTGATCAACGTGGTCAGATGGCTGGCGCTGGAGGCGATATCCTCGGCGTATTCCGGATAGCGCCGGTCGCCCATCGGTCCATGCGGCTCCGATTTCAGCAGATCGGCGAAACCGGTGATGGCGTTCAGCGGCGTCCGAAGTTCGTGGCTCAGATTGGCCAGGAACTGGCTCTTCGCCCGGCTGGCCGCTTCGGCCACATCGCGGGCTTCCTCCAGTTCGCTGGTTCGTTCGCGGACGCGCTGCTCCAGTTCCGCCTGGTGGGTCTTCAGGGCCTCTGCCTGGGCTTCCTGGATCGCCTGCAGCCGGTTGAAGGCGCGGACCAGCACGCCGAGCTCGTCATCGCGCTCGGGTGTTGCGACCGCATCGCGCTTGCCGGCGGCCAGTTGGCCGATGTGATCCATCAGCCGGCGCAGTGGCCGGCCAATGGCGTTCTCATGGGCGACCACGCTTCCGATCAGCGCCGCCGTCAGCGTCGCCAGAACCAGCAGCGCCGCCATCCTGAGCAGCCGGTCCACTGTCTCGTCCAGCCGCTCATCGCCAAGCACCACATGCAGCTCGCCAATCGGGATCAGGCCTTGCGCCGTGGCCATCCTGAGGGGCTTGACGCGCTGCAGCTCCGGGCGGTCGCCGCCGGACAGCTGGCCGATCTGGGCCACCGTCCCGCCGCTGGTGCCGCGCACGGCGATGCCGATCAGGTCCGGGTCGTCGGTGGAGGCCGCCAGGATCAGCGAGACCTGCTCGGCGTCCCGGTTCATCAGCGGTTCAGCGACCAGGATGCCGTAATTCACAACGATGCGGTCAAGCTTGTCGGTCAGCTCTTCATGAATGCGGCGGAATTCGTTCAGCGAATAGGCGCCAAGCACGACCAGCAGCAGCGCCGTCGCAACGGTCAGGTTGATGGCCAGGAACCGGAAGCGGACGGACTGCAGCGGACGCACCCGGCCTTCGGGCGCGGTTCGAGTTTCCCGTTGTCTCGGTTCATCAGTCATCCGGCACGCCGCGTCAGCTCCGGCGAAAGTATGTCCACCGGCAGGGTCAACGCGAAGTCTATCGCAGATTTCCCGTCCGCGATGCGAAACGTACCGCTTCCTCGGCGGCGCGCATCAGCGCTTTCGCCTTGTTCACGGTCTCCTGGTATTCGGCTTCCGGATCGCTGTCGGCGACGACACCGCCGCCGGCCTGGACATACATGGTGCCGTCCTTGACCACGGCAGTGCGCAGCACGATCGCCGTGTCCATGGCGCCGTCGGCGGAGAAATAGCCGATACCGCCGGCGTAGAGATGGCGCTTGTCCTTTTCCAGCTCCTCGATGATCTCCATGGCGCGGACCTTCGGCGCGCCGGAAACCGTGCCCGCCGGGAAACCGCCAATCAGCGCGTCCAGAGCGTCATGATTCTCGTCCAGTTCGCCGATCACGTTGGAGACGATATGCATGACGTGGCTGTAACGCTCGATGACGAACTTCTCGGTCACCTTCACCGTACCGATCTTGGCCACGCGCCCGACATCGTTGCGGCCCAGGTCCAGCAGCATCAGATGCTCGGCCAGTTCCTTCGGATCGGACAACAGATCCTCGGCCAGCGCCACGTCCTCGGCGGTGGTCTTGCCGCGCGGCCTGGTGCCGGCGAGGGGGCGCAGCGTGATTTCGCCGTCGCGCACGCGCACCAGGATCTCGGGGCTGGACCCGACGACGGAGAAGCCGCCGAAATCCAGGAAATACATGAAGGGCGAGGGGTTGGTGCGGCGCAGCGCGCGGTAGAGCGCCAGCGGCGGCAGGTTGAAGGGCACCTCGAACCGCTGCGACGGCACGATCTGGAAGATGTCGCCGGCGCGGATGTACTCCTTCGCCTTCTCGACCATCTGGTGATACTCGTCGCGGGTCGTGTTGGAGGTCGGTTCCGGCAGTTCTCCGATGTCCTCGTTCGCCGTCCGGCTGTGGGGCAGGGCGCGGTCGAAATCGGCAACGCAGTCGGCCAACCGCTCGCAGGCTCGGGCATAGGCCTGGCGGGCGTTGACTCCCGGCTCCGGCCAGACCGGCGTCACCACCGTCACCATGTCGCGGACACTGTCGAAGATCGCGATCACCGTCGGCCGGACGAACAAGGCGTCGGGCACGCCCAGCGCATCCCTGTTTCCGGTGGGCAGGCGCTCCATCAGCTTGACGGTGTCATAGGCCATGTAGCCGAACAGCCCCGCGGACATGGGCGGCAGCTCGTCCGGCAGGTCGATATGCATCTCCGCCAGCAGGTTGCGGAAGCTTTCCAGTGTCGGTTCCGCGCAGGGCTCGAAGGCATCCGGATCGAACCGCGCCGAGCGGTTGATCTCGGCGCGATTCCCCTGCGCCCGCCAGATCAGGTCGGGCTTCATGCCAATGAAGGAATAGCGTCCGCGGATCGCGCCGCCTTCGACGGATTCCAGCAGGAAGCTGTTCGGCCGTCCGTCGGTCAGCTTCATGTAGGCCGAAACCGGCGTTTCCAGATCGGCGACGATCTCGGTGTAGACGACCTGGCCTTCGCCCGCGTCGAAACGGGTCTGGAAGTCGCTCAGTTCCGGGGTGAAGCTCATGGGACCGTCAGTTCAGATAGATGCCGTTCGGATCGACCGCTGCGCGGTAGGCCGGCTGGTTGATCGAATAGCCGGCTTCCTCGCGGATCGCTTCCAGATAACGCAGGCGGATGTCGTCGGCGAAGACCTCGCCGATGGTCGCCGACAGGTTGTTCACCTGCTGGTCGTCCTCGCCGATCTTCGCCGGCTTGATGGCTGTGACAACGGCAAGGATCTGGTTCGGCGAAAGCGGTGAAGCGCCACCGGCCGCGCCCCCTTCGTCCGCGCTGAAGGCTGCCTGACGGGCCTCGCCGGCCAGTTCGGGCAGACCCGACTGACGGGTGATGCCCTCTTCCTTTCGAATGGTGACGCCGAACTCCAGCGCCAGCGCCTCCAGCTTGGCGCCGGCCTTCAGGCGATCTTCAAGCTTCACGCGTTCTGCTGCGGCGACCTCGCCCAGCTTCTCCGCCTTCCAGGCGGCGGCAACCGCATCACGGACTTCGGCGAAGGGCCTCAGGCTGGGCTCCTCGATGGACGTGGTTTCCACCAGCAAGATCGTGCCGTCGCCCTGTTCCTCGGCGGTCAGTTCGTCGCCGGGCGCGGTGCTGAACAGCAGCGCCAGGGTGCGGCCGGGCAGGTCTGCGGCAGGGGTGGCGCCATCGGCAGCCTCACCACCGCGGTCCACCGCCGGCAGTTCGATCATCGGACGCTCCAGCGAGGCGGCCAGGTCCTGAACGGTGGCGCCGCCGGCCAGCTCATCCTCGATCTGGTTGGCGATATCGATCATCTGTTCCAGCGCGCCTTCGAGGCGCAGGTCGGCGATCAGCTGTTCACGGACAGATTCCAGTGGCTGCACCACCTCGGGCGACACGTCGCCGATTTCGATGACGTGCCAGCCGAACTGGCTCTGCACCGGTCCGGCGACCGAATTGGCCCCGGCGGCGAAGGCCGCGTCGCCGACTTCGCCGGGCAGGCCGCCCGCGCCGACAATGCCGAGGTCGATGGCCGGTCCGCCGGTCGCTTCCTCGACGGCCGCGTCGAAGGTGACGCCTTCGCCGACCCTGTCGATGATCGCCTGGGCGGCCGCCTCATCGGGAAGGATAGCCTGCCGGATGGCGCGGGTCTCGGTCTGGGTGAATTCGCCGATGCGGTTCTCATAGGCGTTTCGGATGGGCTGCTCGTCGATCACGATGTTCTCGGCGACGTCGGACGGACGGATCACCAGAACCCGGCCGCTGCGCCGCGCCGGCGTCGAGAAACGCGCCGCGTTCTCCTTGTGGAACGTGGTCAGATCGGCCTCCGAAGGCGTTGCCGCCTCACCGATCTTCTCGTTCGGGATCAGGATCATGCTGACGTCGCGCGTTTCGAGCTGATAGGCCAGAATGGCTTCCGCCATGTGCTGATGCCCGCGATCCAGCCCGGCCATGATCGATTCCTCGATCTGGCGGTTGATCATGTCCTCGCGGCGGGCCTCGATGTAGCGGGTCTCGGTAAAGTTGGCGTTGCGGATGATGCTCTCGAAGCGCAGCCGGTCGAAATTGCCGGTCGGCCCCTGGAAGGCCGGATCGCCGTGAATTTCCGCGACGATACTGGCGTCCCCGACACCCAGGCTCAGGCCGTCGGCCTTGTCCAGCAGGGCATTGCGGTCGATCAGCGCTGACAGCGTGCTCTGATAGAGACCCATGGCGATCGCGGTGCGCTGGTCGATGACCTGGTTCTGCTGCTGGCGCACGATCTGGATGCGGCGCTGCGCTTCCCGGGTGAATTCGTTCGAGGTGATTTCACGGTCGCCGACGCTGGCCACGACCGGATTCACCGGCCCTGTCGCATAGTCGGCGATGCCCCACAGCGCGAAACTGGCGATCAGCAGGCCAAGCAGGATTCGCACGGTCCATTTGGCCATGCCTTTCTGGGCTTTGTGCATCATGGGCGTTGGGTCTTCACTTCGGCTGGTTTCAAGGCTGGCGGACATTAGTCATGCGCCGCCAAGGCCGCAACAGCCCGCAGACCGTGACGCGAAACGATTCTCGGGCTACAGGCTTCGTCAGAAGGTTGAAATGGGTGACAGAGGAGCGGCGCATGCTGATCGCGGGCAACTGGAAGATGAACGGCAGTCTGGGGGATGTGCGCAGTTTCGCCGACGAGATGGCGGCGGGGATCGGCCGCGCCGGCGGGGTCGAACTGCTGGTCTGTCCGCCTTCGATACTGGTCAACCCGATGCTGGGCGCAATCGCGCGCGCCGGCATCGGCGAACGCATGGGCGTCGGCGCGCAGGACTGCCACGCTGCGGTCAGCGGCGCCCATACCGGTGACACCGCGGCAGCGATGGTGGCGGATTCCGGCGGCAGCCACGTCATTGTCGGCCATTCCGAGCGCCGCACCGATCACGACGAGGACGACGCCACCGTGAAGGCCAAGGCCGAGGCCGTACTGGCGGCGGGCCTTACGGCGATCGTCTGCATCGGCGAGACCGAGGCGCAGCGCCTGGGCGGGGAGACCAACGATGTGCTGGCCGCCCAGATCCGCGGGTCGATACCGGCAGGCGCGACCGCAGCCAACACCGTGATCGCCTACGAGCCGGTCTGGGCCATCGGCACAGGACTGACGCCGTCGCTGGACGATATCGCCGCCGCGCATTCACATATCCGCGAGGTGGCCGGCGAATTCGTCGACGCCGCCTCGGTCGCGGTTCTCTATGGCGGTTCGGTGAAGCCCGGAAACGCTGGCGAGATCCTGACCATCGACGGTGTGGACGGCGCGCTGGTCGGCGGCGCCAGCCTGAAGGCCGCCGACTTCCTGGGGATTGCCGAGGCGTCCGGCGCCTGAGCCATGATACCCTCTCCGCAGCAGGAGAGGAGGGCGGCATGAAACTGCCCATCAAGCTGGATACGGCTTCCAACGGTGAATATCAGCCGCTGCCGCTCGACCCGGTGACACGCGGCGCGAAGCAGGCCGCATTTTCCGCCGTCGCCGAAAACGCGAAGCGGCTGGGCCTCGACCGGCGGCTCTTCCTGACGAGCGCTGCAGCCAGCGCCTCGGTGCTGCTGGCCTTGAATGCGGCACAGGCTGCGGCGGGCCGTGGGGCGGGGCGGTTCGAGCTTCCTGCCGAGGCCGGATTGGACGACGCAGCGGCGCAGTCCGTTCTGGCCGACGAGGACGGCTTCATCTTCGACGTGCAGACCCACATGATTGCGCCGGATGCGCCCTGGCGCCGGAGTCCGGCCCGCACGGCCTGGGAGCGTATTCTGGCCTGGATGCCCCAGGGCTCGTGCGGTGAGGCCGATCCGGTCGACTGCTTCGACGCCGAGCATTTCATCAAGGAAGTCTTCCTGGATTCCGACACCGATATGGCGGTGCTGAGTTTCGTGCCGTCGCCGGAACCGACCAACCCGCTGACCATGCGCGAGGCGGACCGCACGCGGCGGCTGATCCAGCGCCTCGACGGAACCGAGCGGCTGCGGCTGCATGCCGGCGTGATGCCGAATGTCGGCCGGCTGCAGGACCAGCTCGACGGCATGGCCCGGGCGGCGGCGGAATGGCCGGTCTCGGCCTGGAAGTGTTACACGCAGTGGGGACCGGATGGCGTCGGCTGGGCGCTGGATGACCCGGCGGTCGGCATTCCCTTCATCGAGAAGGCGCGCGAACTCGGCATCCGCCGCATCTGCGTCCACAAGGGCCTGTCGCTGCGCCGCCAGAGTCCCCGCTTCGCCGACTGCGCCGATGTGGGGCGGGTGGCGGCGATGTATCCGGACGTCGATTTCCTGATCTATCATTCAGGCTACGAACGCGACCGCCGCGAAGGCGTCTTTGACCCGGCCAATGCGGCGCGCGGGGTGGATTCGCTGGTGAAGTCCCTGATCGACAATGATGTGCCGCCCAACGCCAACGTGCATGCAGAACTGGGGTCGACCTGGCGGCTGGTGATGCGCGACGCAGATCAGGCGGCGCACACACTGGGCAAGCTGATGCGGCATGTCGGCGAGCACAACCTGCTCTGGGGCACCGACAGCATCTGGTACGGCTCGCCCCAGGATCAGATTCAGGCGATGCGCGCCTTCCGCTTCGCCGACGGCTTTGCCGAGCGTCACGGCTATCCCGATCTGGACGCGGCGGCGAAGCGGCGGATCTTCGGCGAGAACGCGGCGCGTGTGTACGGGGTGGAGCCGGCGCGGTTCCGCCGCAAGGCCGCCGCAGACCCTCTGGACCGGGTGAAGACGGCCTATCGCGAGGAGGCCGAACCGACTTTCGAGAGTTACGGACCCAGGACCCGCCGGGAGTTTCTGGCCCTGCATCGGCACCAGGCTGGACGGCCCGACTGACGCATGCCCGCCTGCGGGGTTTCCCTGACCCGCCCAAATGTGTAAAAGCGCGCGTCCACCCGAAACACACGGATCGCAGCCGCCATCATGGTCACCATCATTCTTGTCATTCACGTCCTCATCGCGATCGCCCTGATCGGCGTCATCCTGATGCAGCGCTCGGAAGGCGGCGCGCTGGGAATCGGCGGCGGCGGTGGCGGCGGCATGGGCGGGATCATGTCCGGCCGCGGTGCCGCGAATCTGCTGACGCGTTCGACGGCGGTGCTGGCCGCATGCTTCTTCGCGACTTCGATCGTGCTGGCGATTCTGGTCGGTGGAAATCGCGAAGCCGAATCGATTCTCGACCGTCCGGTGCAGGAACAGCCCGTTCAGCCGTCCGGTCCGGTGGTTCCGCAGTCCGACTGATTCCAGTATTTCCGCGACATACACGCTGATCGTCAGATCGGCGCTTTTTCGGCTGCGCGAGTTCCGTTAGAAGGAAGGTCCATGACGCGGTACATCTTCATCACCGGCGGCGTGGTTTCCTCTCTTGGCAAAGGGCTCGCATCCGCCTCTCTCGGAGCGCTGCTGCAGGCGCGCGGTTATCGCGTGCGGCTGCGCAAGCTGGATCCCTATATCAATGTCGACCCGGGAACCATGAGCCCCTACCAGCACGGCGAGGTCTACGTCACCGAAGACGGTGCCGAGACCGACCTGGATCTGGGCCATTACGAGCGGTTCACCGGCGTCGACGCCAATCAGGCCGACAACGTAACCACCGGGCGCATCTACAAGACGGTGATCGAGCGGGAACGCCGGGGCGATTACCTTGGCGCGACGGTGCAGGTGATTCCGCACATCACCGACGCCATCAAGGAATTCATCCAGGCAGGCACCGAAGGCCACGACTTCGTGCTGGTCGAGATCGGCGGCACAGTCGGCGACATCGAGAGCCTGCCCTTCCTGGAGGCCATCCGTCAGCTTGGGCAGGAACTGGGCCGCGACAACGCCATGTTCGTGCACCTGACCCTGGTGCCCTACATCAAGGCGGCGGGCGAGCTGAAGACCAAGCCGACGCAGCATTCGGTGAAGGAACTGCGCTCCATCGGCATCCAGCCGGAAATGCTGGTCTGCCGCTGTGAAGCCGGCATTCCCGAAGGCGAGCGCCGCAAGATCGCGCTATTCTGCAACGTCCGGCCCGAGGCGGTGATCCAGGCGCCGGACATCGACAACATCTACAACGCGCCGATCATGTTCCATGCCCAGGGGTTGGATAACGAGGTGCTGTCGCACTTCCGCCTGGATGTCTCCGACGAACCCGATCTCAGCCGCTGGCAGGAGATCGGCGAGCGCGTCGGCAGTCCGGAAGGCGCGGTCAAGGTCGGCATCGTCGGCAAGTATGTCGGCCTGCCCGACGCCTACAAGTCGCTGGCCGAGGCGCTGCGCCACGGCGGCATCGCCAACAAGGTGAAGGTCGACGTCGAATGGCTCGACTCGGAGGCCTTCGAGAGTGACGAGACTGCCGTGCAGCGGCTGGAAGGCGTGCACGCCATTCTGGTCCCCGGCGGCTTCGGCGAACGCGGCGCCGAGGGCAAGATCCGCGCGGCCCAGTTCGCGCGGCTGCGCAACGTGCCCTATTTCGGCATCTGCTTCGGCATGCAGATGGCCGTGGTCGAGGCGGCGCGCAGTCTCGCCGGGCTGAACGGCGCGAGTTCCACGGAATTCGGCGAGTGCCCTGACCCGGTGGTCGGCCTGATGACCGAGTGGGAGACCGGCAGCGGCAAGGCCAAGCGCTCCGCCGATGGCGATCTGGGCGGCACGCTTCGGCTGGGCCGTTACCCCTGCGAGCTCAAGCCCGGTTCGCGGGTGTCCGAGATCTATGCAAATCGCGAGATCAGCGAACGCCACCGGCACCGCTACGAGGTCAACATCAACTACCGCGAGAAGCTGGAGGCCAAGGGCATGCTCTTCTCCGGCATGTCGCCGGACGGCCGCCTGCCGGAGATCGTCGAGCTGCAGGATCATCCCTGGTTCATTGGCGTCCAGTTCCATCCGGAATTGAAATCGAAGCCGTTCGATCCACATCCACTGTTCGCCTCCTTCATCGAGGCGGCCGTGAAACAGTCACGACTGGTCTGATCCATGCCTGACACCTCCAAGCCGCCGAAACCTGGCCGGATGACCGCCGGCAAGGTCGAGATGGGCAATGATCTGCCGCTGGCGATCATCGCCGGACCTTGCCAGCTCGAAAGCCGCGAGCACGCGCTGGAGATGGCGACCGCGATCCGGGAGATCGGTTCGCGCACCGGCGTGCCCATGATCTACAAGACCAGTTTCGACAAGGCCAACCGCACCAGCCTGTCAGGCGTTCGGGGGCTCGGTCTGGACAAGTCGCTGGCAGTGTTCGAGGAAATTCGCTCGTCGCTGGACATGCCGGTGCTGACCGACATCCACACGGTCGAGCAGTGCGCCATCGTCGCGAAGTCGGTCGACGTGCTGCAGATCCCGGCCTTTCTCTGCCGGCAGACCGATCTGCTGCTGGCCGCGGGGGAGACCGGCTGCGCCATCAATGTGAAGAAGGGCCAGTTCCTCGCGCCCTGGGACATGAAGAATGTGGTCGGCAAGATCTTCTCGACCGGCAATCGCAATGTCTCGGTCTGCGAGCGCGGCGCCAGCTTCGGCTACAACACCCTGGTGACCGATTTCCGTGGCCTGCCGATCATGGCCCGCGACACCGGCTGCCCGGTTGTCTTTGACGCCACCCATTCGGTGCAGCAGCCGGGCGGCAAGGGCGGCAGTTCCGGTGGCGACCGGACCTTCGTCCCTTATCTGGCGCGCGCGGCAGCAGCAGTCGGCGTGGCAGCGATCTTCATGGAGACGCATCAGGATCCGGACAACGCGCCGTCCGACGGACCCAACATGGTGCATCTGCACGAGCTGGAAGATCTGGTCGCCACGCTGAAGCGGTATGACGAACTGACGAAGTCGCTGCCCGTGGCATGAGGCGACCGCGCGCCAACCAGTTCCGGGAACCTTCACGCTTCAAGAAGGGACCGATTGTCTGGAACGAGGTGTGGCGCATTGCCCGTGGGCCGATCATCGCCTTTACGCTGGTCGTGGCTATCGTATACCTGTTGAGACAGCTCGGCGCTGGCTGAGCCGTTTCGCCGGATTTCCCGCAATCAGGGGGCTTTTATGACCGCTATCGTCGATATCGTCGGCCGCGAGATACTGGACAGCCGCGGCAATCCCACCGTCGAGGTGGATGTGCTGCTGGAAAGCGGCGCCTTCGGGCGTGCGGCGGTGCCGTCGGGCGCTTCCACGGGCTCCTACGAGGCCGTCGAACTGCGGGACGGTGGCGACCGCTATGGCGGGAAGGGCGTTCTGGAGGCTGTCGAGGCGGTGAACGGCGAGATATTCTCGGCCCTGTCCGGAATGGACGCGGACGATCAGCTCGCCATCGACCGGATGCTGATGGAGCTGGACGGCACGCCGAACAAGGCGCGCCTTGGCGCCAACGCGATCCTGGGCGTCAGCCTGGCCTGCGCCAAGGCGGCGGCGGATGCCGTCGGCATGTCGCTCTATCGTTATGTCGGCGGCGTCTCGGCGCGCACCCTGCCGGTGCCGATGATGAACATCCTGAATGGCGGCGCCCATGCCGACAATCCGATCGACATCCAGGAATTCATGATCATGCCGGTCGGCGCGGACAGCTTCTCCGAGGCCCTGCGCTGCGGCGCGGAGATTTTCCATGCGCTGAAGAAGCGCCTCTCGGATGCCGGCCACAACACCAATGTCGGCGACGAGGGCGGATTCGCGCCATCTCTCAAGAGTTCCGACGAAGCGCTCGGTTTCATCATGTCTTCGATCGCCGCAGCCGGTTATTTGCCGGGCGAGGACGTGTTCCTGGCCCTTGACGCGGCATCGACCGAGTTCTTCGCGAAGGGCAAGTACGAACTGGCGGGCGAGGGCAAGAGCCTGGATGCCGGCGGCATCGTCGACTACTACGCCGATCTCTGCGGCCGTTACCCGATCATCTCCATCGAGGATGGCTGCGCCGAGGATGACTGGATCGGCTGGGCTCAGCTGACCGAAAGGCTGGGAGAGCGCGTGCAGCTGGTCGGCGACGACCTCTTCGTCACCAATCCGGCGCGGCTGGCCGACGGAATCGCCCGGGGCGTGGCCAATTCGATCCTGGTGAAGGTCAACCAGATCGGCACCCTGTCGGAGACGCTTGAGGCGGTCGAGATGGCGCATCACGCGTCCTACACCGCCGTCATGTCGCACCGGTCGGGCGAGACCGAGGATTCGACCATCGCCGATCTGGCGGTGGCGACGAATTGCGGTCAGATCAAGACCGGCTCGCTGGCGCGCTCGGACCGCACGGCGAAGTACAACCAGTTGCTGCGGATCGAGGACATGCTGGGGCCGGACGCGCTCTATGCCGGCCGCTCGGTTCTGAGGGACTGAAGCGCGCCGGAATTGTGACCGGCGTCGTGTCGCCCTATGATCGTCTCCGTCATTATGCCAGCAATATCAGTAGTGTTGCGGGGTAGCGGATCGTGATCGATTGGGGACCGGACAAATTTGCGCTGATCGGCGGGCTTGTCGTGGCGGGGTCGACGCTGGCGTTCGCCGCCTACGAACTGCGCCTGTGGCGGCGGAAACGCCGCGACCGGGAAGCAGACGGGCCGGAGGAAGAGTTCCGCGCCTTCATCCACAATTTCAACCGGCTGGACCAGTCCGTGTCCGCCGACAGCCTTGCCTCCATGCCCAGCAAGGGAAGCCGGACGCGCCGGGACTGACGCCCTGTACGACGCTCATCTTGCATCGTGAAAGATCACGCCCAGCGTCATCCGCTTGCCTGACCGCAGTGTCGAGACGCCATGGCGCATGGTGGCCCGGCTGTAACCGCGCGCTGACGGAACGGGACGCTGGTTCACCGCGAAGATGATCGCCTCGCCCTGTTGCAGCCGGACCGACTCGCCGCGCGACTGCATTCGCGCCCGGCCTTCAGTCAGCAGGAAATCGCCGCCTTCATACTCGGACGGATCCGACAGCATCACAGCCATCTGGATCGGGAACCAGAGATCGCCATAGAGATCCTGGTGCAGCCGGTTGTAGCCACCGGCTTCGTAGCGGAGAATCAGCGGCGTCGGCCTTGTCTGGCCAGCCGCCGCGCAGGTCGCCAGCCAATCCTCATGCTCCGCCGGAAACCGTTCAGCCCAGCCCATGCGTTCCGCCCAGATGTTGGCCAGCGGGGCCAGGTGCGGATAGGCCGCGCTGCGCAGCTTCTGCACCGGGTCGGGCAGGGGATAGGCGAGATACTGGTACTCGCCCTCGCCGTAGGCGTGACGACGCATCACCACGTGGGAGCGGAAACGGTCCGGTTCGTCATAGAGGGCGGCGATCTTCTTGCACTCATCGGGGCTCAGCACGCCTTCGGCGGTGGCGAAGCCACGGGCGTCGAGGTCTTCGAGGATGCGTTGCCAGTCGAGCCCGCTCATGCCGTCGCCCTCCGTTTCAGGATGCGCCCGTCCACCAGCAGAAGCCCTGTGAAGATCAGCAGCATGCCACCGGCGGCGGTGAGGGAGAGGGTTTCACCCAGGAACACCGCGCCCAGCGTGATCGCACCCGGCGGTATCAGCAGCGTTACCAGCAGCAGGTTGGTCGCACCCGCCCGCTCCAGAATGCGGAAATAGAGGATGTAGGCCGCGCCGCTGCCCGCGACGCCCAGCGCGACGACGGAAGCCCAGACCGGCAGGCTGAGGCTGAGGTTCGGCGTGCCCTCGGCCAGAAAGGAGACCGGGATCATGATCAGGGTGGAGACGGTCAGCATGCCCGCCGCCGCAGTCATTGACGGCAGCTGTGACAACCGCCGGCCGAAAGCGCCAGCAAGGCCATAGGACACGGCGGCGCCGATCACGGCGATCTGTCCCCAGAGTCCATCGGTCAGGCCGCCCAGCGCCTCGGGCCCGATCAGCACGATGACGCCAGCCAGACCGAACAGCACCCCGGCCGCCTTGTTCGCGGTCGCCTTCTCGTCGGCCAGGAACAGATGCGCGGCGATCACGCCAAAGATCGGCGTCGTCGCGTTCAGGATCGAGGCCAGGCCTGCGGTGATGTGCACCTGGCCCCAGAAGATCAGGATGAAGGGGATTGCGTTGTTCAGCAGCCCCATCACCGCCAGATCCCGCCAGTCGGCCAGGCTGTTCGGACGCCTGATGCCAAGGGCGAAGATCAACACCCACAGTGTGGCTGCGCCGAAGACGACCCGCCCGGTCACCAGCCAGAACGGGCCGGTTTCTTCCAGCGCGATCTCGACCAGGAAGAAGGTCGCGCTCCAGAGCAGGGCCAGGGCGAACAGCATCGCCCATTCCTGTGCTCCCATCTGTCTGGATGTCATGGCGTTCTCCCTCGGCCGTTCCCGCAGGACATAGCGTGGCTTCGGGATTGCGGCTTCCCGTTTGTTGACCCGAAAGCCTACAATTCGTCCATCAGGGGAGGACACATCATGGATTTCAATATCCCGCAGGATATTGCCGACTATCTGGCTGTACTGGACGACTTCATCGAGAAGGAGATCAAGCCGCTCGAGCAGGAGAACATCAAGTTTTTCGACCACCGCCGCGAATACGAGCGGACCGACTGGGAGAATGGCGGCGCGCCCAAGGAGGAGTGGGAGCAGCTTCTGCGGGAGATGAAGAACCGCGCCGACAAGGCCGGTCACCTGCGCTGGGCGCTGCCGAAGGAAGTGGGCGGCTCCGGCGGCTCGAATCTGGGCATGGCGATCATCCGCGAGCACCTGGCGCACAAGGGGCTGGGACTGCACAACGATCTGCAGAACGAAAGCTCGATCGTCGGCAACTTCCCGGTGGTCCACATCTTCCAGGCCGTCGGCACGCCGGCGCAGAAGGAAGAGTTCGTCGAGGCGATGATCACCGGCAAGAAGCGCGTCGCCTTCGGCGTGACCGAGCCGAATCACGGCTCCGACGCGACCTTCATGGAAACCGAGGCGAAGCGCGACGGCGACGACTGGGTGATCAACGGCACCAAGCGCTGGAATTCGGGCATGTCGAACGCCAGCCACGACGTCGTCTTCGCCCGCACCTCGGGCAAGCCGGGCGAGCCCATGGGCATCACCGCCTTCATCGTGCCGGTCGAGACGCCGGGCGTGGACATCGCCTACATGCACTGGACCTTCAACATGCCCTCCGACCATGCCGAGGTGCATTTCCGCGACGTGCGGGTGCCGAACTCGGCGATCCTGCATGAGGAGGGGCGGGGCCTGGAATGCATGCAGGCCTTCTTCCACGAGAACCGCATACGGCAGGCGGCGTCCAGCCTGGGCGCCGGCCAGTACTGCGTGGACGAGGCGGTGAAATGGGCCAACAACCGCATCACCTGGGGCAAGCCGCTGTCACGCAATCAGGCGATCCAGTGGCCGCTGGCCGAGCTGAACACCGAAGCCGAGATGCTGCGCAATCTGGTTTACAAGTCGGCCTGGCACCTGGACCAGCACGACCACATGTCGGTGACCCACTGGGTGGCGATGGCCAACTACCGCGCAAACCGCTTCGTCTGCGAAGCCGCCGACCGGGCGATGCAGGTGCATGGCGGCATGGGCTACACCCGCTACAAGCCCTTCGAGCACATCTATCGCCACCACCGCCGCTATCGCATCACCGAAGGCACCGAGGAAATCCAGATCCGCAAGGTGGCCTCCGACCTGTTCAAGAAGTTCAGGGATTGATGGATGGGGGCGCCGACCGCAGCGGACGGTTACATCGTCGACATACCGGGACCGGACCCGGCCCCGCATCCACCGGCGTTCGACATGCCGGACGGCGCATGGGACACGCACTTTCACGTCATTGACCGGCAATATGGCTACACGCCGGGGCGCAGCTACACACCGCCGGCCGCGCCGCGCGAGAACCTGCTTGCGCTGCACAAGGCGCTGGGCATCGAGCGCGGCGTCTTCGTGCAGGTCAGCGCGCACGGCACCGACAATCGGGCGATGCTGGACGCGCTCGGCAAGACGCCCGCCTACCGCGGGGTGGCTGTGGTGGACAGCTCTGTCAGCGATGACGAGTTGGACGCGATGCATGCGGTCGGCGTGCGTGGCGTGCGGGTGAATGTGCTGTTTGGTGGCGGTGTCGGGTTCGATCACATGCAGCGGCTGGCGGAGCGTATCGCGAGGCTGGGCTGGCACATGCAGTTGCTGGTCGATGTTTCGGCCCCGGACATGCCATGGGATGTGGTCGAGAACCTCCCCTGCGAGCGTGTGATCGACCATATGGGGCATGCCGATTGTGGCCTCGGCCTCGACAATCTGGGCTTCCAAAGGCTGCTGCGTCTCGCGGGCGCGGGCGGCTGCTGGGTGAAGATTTCCGGCGCCGAACGGATAAGCCGCAAGACAGCGCCGCCCTTCGACGACGTCGTGCCATTCGCCTGTGCCCTCATCGCCGCAGCGCCGGACCGTTGCGTCTGGGGCTCGGACTGGCCGCACGTCAAGCTGGCGGTGCCGATGCCCAATGATGGCGATCTGCTCGACCTGCTGCCCACCTGGGCGCCGGATGCGGAACAACGCCGCAAGATCCTCGTGGATAACCCGTTGAGGCTCTACACGATGGCGGACTGACGGGCCGGGGCAATTCCAATGATCCAGATAACCTCGACCATCAGCATTCAGGAAAGCGAGATCGAGGAGCATTTCATCCGTGCTTCCGGACCGGGCGGTCAGAAGGTCAACAAGACCGAGAGCGCGGTTCAACTGCGTTTCAATGCCCGGACAAGTCCATCGCTCTCGAATGCTGTCTTCCTCCGCCTGAAGCGGCTTGCTGGCCGGCGCATGACCGGGGACGGCGTCGTCGTGATCAGCGCAAATCGCTTTCGCACCCAGGAACAGAATCGCCAGGATGTCCTGGCTCGGCTGACAGAACTGATCCGGGAGGCGGCAGTATCTCCGAAACACCGGATCGCCACGCGACCTTCAAGGGGCCAGAAGCAACGGCGTCTCGACAACAAGCGCCGCAAGGGCGACTTGAAGAAGATGCGCGGCAGGGTTCGGGGGGATTGACGGTCCAGCGGCCGGGCGCGTTCCGACATCATGGCTGCTACAGTGTTTCCGGCAACGGTTCATGGAAGTTAACCAGGCAGTGAATGCAGTCTGGCGACGAGAGGAATGCTTGTTCCGATAAACACAAGCTTTTAGGAATGCGCTCTAATCTCTGCCATTCGCCTGCCGCAAGAAGCAAACATACCGACTTCGGGCGACAACTTAGCGGGCCACCAAGGTCTGCTGTGCGGACGAAGCGGTCTTTTGCTGGGTGTGAGATCATGACCACGGTCCAGCCCAGAGTGGAAATTGAACGCCGAAACGGACAATCGCCAAAAACTCAATCGCACCAGCACGTCAGGTCTATTTGACCACCCGAAGCTCCGGTTTGCGCGGTTCGCTGACCGTGCCTTGATCCGGCGACAACCGGAAAATCAGGGCTTCGATTTCTTCCAGGGGAATCCCAAGGTCTCTGGCGATGTCGTCCTTGGTCATGCCTTTGGACCAAAGAGCGGCTAAGACCTTGGCAAGCACGGTCGAAACCTCACGTTCGATTCCGCCCGGTTCGCCGCTGCGATATCCGCGCTTTCCAAGCTCAATCAGCAAGGAACGGTAGTTCCATTCGCTGATGTAGCCGAGAGAGTTGAGCCGATAGGCCAAAGCCATGGCAGACACCTTCCAGCGCTTTTTGGCCGCAATGATTTGTCCCGGCGTGAACAGGTGCGCGTAGCCCATCAAGTCATTCTCGGGCATGAGGAATGCCGACGCGAACCTGTCGGCCTGCGTCTCCGTTTCTTTGTCGGCTTTCGACCCTGCGTGACTATGCATGACAAGGTGCCCAAGCTCGTGCGCCGTGTCGAAGATAGACCGTTCCGCTGTCTTCAACTGGTTCAAGAAAACATAGGGGTGGTCCCCTCGCCAAAACGAGAAAGCGTCAACATGTCTGGTTGCCTCCGACAGAGATAGGACCCGAATGCCCTTCGACTCGATCAACTTGAGAACGTTGCCAATCGGTCTGTCACCAATACCCCAATGCTGGCGCAGAAGGCGCGCGGCGACATGCGGGCGGCGGCGTTCCTTGCTCAGGTCGATAAGGTCAGCATCAGGCAGATTAAATCGGGAGTCGATCCACTCATAAAGCTCGATTCCCAATGATCCTGCAGCTTCCGCCGCACGGCGCTCTTTGGCCTTCATCCGGGCCAAACTGCGGAAACTGACGGCATCGGTATCAAGGCGCTCTGGCGCGTCCCGGTAGAAGAAATCAATGGGATAGGAAAGCGCCAAGGCGAGGCGCTCTACAGTCGCTTCATCGGGTGCGTGCCCGTTTTCATACTTCGAAAGTGTGACCGCAGAGACGCCTATGCGCTCTGCGAGTCCCTTCGCGGTCAGCATCCGCCTTTCGCGGGCTGTTTTGAGACGGTCTGCGTTGAACATCAGAAGTCTTTGAAGGAAACGTTGATGTCGAAGTCTTCGATGGGGCTGGTATTGGTTTCCGGCTCTGCCTTCCAATCGCCGTCAGGCGAATAGATGTAGATGCGCTCGATCCAGTCTACGTACTTGCCCTTTTCAATGACGGGGCAGGAAAGCTCAACGCTGCCATCAAGGCCCACCATCACGTAGTAGGTCCGAACGCCGTCATGCACCCCGGTCAGGGGACCAGCTTCAACGCCAGCATGTTCAAAGAGCGACGGGGAAGACAGGGAAGCGGCACCGCTGCCCTTCTCAGTCCGGGGCAGCGGCGGCATGTCAGCACAGCTTTTGTCAACGTTCTGGAACGCGATGCGCACGCTACGGTTCCGACGCATAACCGACTCGACGCCAAAGGCGCGGTCAGGGATGTAGTCGGACCCGACGAGCTGTTGGCGGAGTTCGCCAACGCCGTGAATGTAAGACAGCATGCCAGCCGCGTTGAGCGGCATGGAGGGGCTGGCGTCGTCCGCATAGGCGCGGGCGGTGTGTCCGATGGCCATGATCTGTTGGCGCGTGACGCCAAAGTCCTCAAGGCGGGTTTCAACGTCCACCTGAGTGGAGGCGATCACGGTGTTGAATGCCGACAATGCTCAGCTCCTTTAAGATTTTCGACATCATATGATGTTGGGTTTCTTAAAGGCAAGTGAAAGTTGCGCGCTCGTTCGAAGTTTGAAGTGTCCGGTTCCACCGCTTGTACGCCGTTCGAGCGAAATGCGGCATCTCGCAAATTGGGCTCCAACCTGCCGTTCGACCATTCCGAAAAGCCTTTGTTTTTCGGAATGCCGCCCAGCGCTCTATCAATCTGCAGCCGGGCCAGTGCGGTCTTCACTCGAGCCCCAGCTTCTCCGCCAGGCCGATGCGCTGCAGCTTGCCGGTGGCGCCCTTGGGGATTTCTTCCAGGATCAGGACCTTGCGCGGCACCTTGAAGTCGGCGAGGCGCTGGCTGGCGAAGTCGCGGACAGAGCGTTCGTCGGTCTCCTGACCCTCGCGCAGCACGATCGCGCAGGCGACTTCCTCGCCCAGCTTCGGGTGCGGCATGGCGAAGGTGACGGCCTGGCCGACCGCCGGGTGATCCATCAGCACCTCGTCGACCTCGCGCGGGGAGATCTTCTCGCCGCCGCGGTTGATGATCTCCTTCAACCGGCCGGTGATGGTCAGATAGCCCTCGGGGTCGAGGACGCCCTGATCGCCGGTGCGGAACCAGCCGCCGGTGAAGTTATCGGCATTGGCCTCCGGATTGTTCTCGTAGCCCAGCGTGACGTTCGCGCCGCGGATCACGACCTCGCCGGTCTCGCCCTGGGCCAGCAGATTGCCCTCGGTATCCATGATCGCGACTTCGGGACCGGCGGCGACGCCGACCGAGCCCGGCTTGCGCGCGGCCGGCGGCAGCGGGTTGGAGGCCATCTGGTGCGTGGCCTCGGTCATGCCATAGCTCTCGATCACCGGGCAGCCGAAGGTCTCTTCCAGTTCCGCCATCACCTGCGGCGGCAGAGAGGACGAGGACGAGCGGATCAGGCGCAGCGGATTGGCCTCGATCACCGCGGCGTTGCGGGAGGCGCGGCTGAGGATGGCCTGATGCATGGTCGGCACGGCGGTGTACCAGTTGGGCCGGGCCGTCTCGACCCAATTGAAGAAGCGGAGCGCGTTGAAGCCGGGGCTGCACCAGGTCGATCCGCCGGCGGCGACCGACGACAGCACCGCCGCGATCAGGCCGTGGATGTGGAACAGCGGCATGATGTTCACGCAGCGGTCGTCGGGGCCGAGGCCCAGCGCCGCGCCAATGTTGCCCGCGCTGGCCGCCAGGTTGCGCTGGCTCAGCGGCACGATCTTGGGCCGCGATGTGGTGCCCGACGTGTGTAGGATCAGGGCGACATCGTCGGCGGCCGCGGGGCCGGGCATGGCCGCTGCCGCGCCGGCGTCGCCATCCAGATCGAACAGGCCGGCGGCCTCTCCGGTGCGGGGCGTCAGGCGGATCACGGGAACGCTCAGCTTCGCCGCGACCTGAAGGGCGTCGCCGTCATAGTCTGCCTCGACGACCAGGGCGCGGGCCTTCAGGTCGGAGAGATAGAACTCGAACTCCTCCGCGCGATAGGCCGGGTTCAAGGGCGCGGTCGTCGCGGCGCAGGCGATGGTCAGGAAGGCCGACGCCATTTCCGGCCCGTTCGGCAGCACGATCGCCACCCGGTCGCCGCGGCCGATGCCCAACTGGTTCAGCCGGATGACGGTTTCATCGGCGAAGGCGCGCAGCGCACCGTGGGTCAGGTCGGGGCGGTTCTCGCCGCCAAGGGCTGGGGCGGCGTCAGCGCCCGCGTTCAGCAGTTCGCGAACGGTATCGGTCATTCAGGCAACCTCCGGATTGGTTGCCCGCACACTTAACGCAGTGACGCGCCGCGGTCCATCCAGCCCTGGAGACGCTCGACATCGCAGCCCCGAAGGGCGAAGGGGCCACGGCGCTCGGCGATGTCATCGGCGTCGCGGGCGAACTCGTTCTCCAGCATCCAGCGCGCTTCCCGCGCCCGCAATCCGCCGCCGAAGTCCTCGCCGAGATCCTCCTCGCGGTGGCACTCGCCCAGCACTTCGGGCGCCACGGGGCCATGCCGCGCCACCAGCGCACGGACATAGGCGGCATCCAGATGGCTGTAGTTGGCCGCCAGCTTGTTGGCGTATTCGCCGTAGTTGCCGCCGATCGTTCCGTCCATCAGCGGCGCAACATCCGGATCGGAGCCGCCAAGCGGCTTGGAGATCGCGTTGATCAGCCCGGTCAGGAACTTCTCGTCCATGCGCAGGTGCTGGATGCAGGAATCCTCGAAACCGTCATCGTGAACCGTGGCTTCGACCACCAGTTCCGGATCGTCTTCGGGCGCGAACCAGGCCTGGAAGGCCTGAAACAACTGCTCCAGCGCTGTGCGGGGATCCTCGCCATAGGTCTCCCGCTCCAGCAACAGCAGATTCTGATCCAGCGGGATGGCGAGGAAGGGCATCGTGTCCTCGCAGATCAGCCGGTAGGCGAAGTCCTCGCGATAGGGGCGTTTGACCACCAGGGTCACCCGGTGACGGTGGTTCTCCGGATATTGCTGGTCGTCGGTCAGATTGTAGGCGGCCTCGACAGGGCCTTCGCGGATGATGTCGCCGCCGCGTGCGGCAAAGTCGCGGGCCAGGGCGATGGTCAGTCTGGGTGTGTCGACCAGAAAGGCGCGGTCGATGACGCCAGGAAGACCCTTCGCCGTCAGCGGCCGGCCAGCCTGATGGTCATCCAGATCGACCCGCTCTCCGGGCTGGTCCGCCTTGCCCATCATCCGGGCGAACAGCCCCTTCTTCTTCTCGGCCAGCATGACCATGCGGACGGGGCGGATCAGGTGCGGCGTCAGCCGCTGGATGTCCTCGGCAATTTCGCTGTCGGCGCGCTGATCATCACCCGGCGCCCAGTTGGGCAACAGCAGGTCGCGCGCGGTGGGATAGCCCTTGCCCGCGACAATGTCCCCGTCACCGGCGATCCAGGCGCCGCCCAGGTTCATCATGGATGTCCGGCGCGCGATCCAGGCGGCGAAGACGCCGCGGAAGCCGACAGAAAACAGATGCCCGGACACGGGGCCGGCTGATCAGGCCCCGAGAACCGGGAACGAGCGGATGAAGTCGCGGATGCGCGGCTGGATCTCGCTCCGGAACCGGTTGCCGTTGAAGACGCCATAGTGACCGACGTCGGCCTGGATGTAGTCCATCTGCTTCTTCTCGGGGATGTTCGGGCAGATATCGTGCGCAGCCTGGGTCTGACCGATACCGGAGATATCGTCGTTCTCGCCCTCGACCGTGAACAGCGCGGTCTTGGTGATCTTCGAGGTGTCCACCAGCCGACCGCGGTGGGTCATCGTGCCGTTCGGCAGGTCGAACTTCTGGAAGATGACGTCGATGGTCTGCAGATAGAACTCGGCCGACAGGTCCAGCACCGACAGGTACTCGTCATAGAACTTGCGGTGCGCCTCGGCGCTGTCGCCATCGCCGGTGATCAGGTTGCCGAACAGCTTCTGATGCGCATCGATGTGGCGGTCCAGATTCATGGTCATGAAGCCGGTGAGCTGCAGGAAGCCGGGATAGACACGGCGCGTGAAGCCCGGATGCGGCAGCGGCACCGAGGTGATCACATGGCTCTTGAACCATTCCAGCGGCCGCGAGGTCGCCAGTTCGTTCGGCACGGTCGGGCTCTTCCGCGGATCGATGGGGCTGCCCATGATGGTCAGGGTTGCCGGCGCGCAGGGGTCGTCGTCTTCCGACATCAGCGCCGTCGCCGCCAGCACGGCCGGTCCGGGCTGACAGACCGCGACGACATGGGTGTCCGGGCCCAGCACATGCAGGTAGTCGATGATGTAGTCGATATAGTCCTGCAGATCGAACTGGCCTTCAGACACCGGCACCTGGCGGGCATCGCGCCAATCGGTGATGAAGACGTCATGCTCGGGCAGCATGGCGCGCACGGTGCCGCGCAGCAGGGTCGCGAAGTGGCCCGACAGCGGCGCGACGATGAGGACGCGCGGCATGTGCGAGGTCTTCGCGCTCATGACGCTGCGGTCCTTCTTGAAGTACTTCAATTGCCCGAAGGGCTTGCGCATCACGATCTGCTCGGTCACCGGGACGGGCTGTCCGTCCACCAGAACCTCGTCGATGCCGAACTCGGGCTTGCCGTATCGGCGGGTGATGCTTTCGAAGACGTCGGCCGCTGCCGCCGCCGCGCGTCCGGGCAGCGTGTAGGCCACCGGATTCATCGGGTTGCGCAGCAGGGCCTGGGTAACCTGCGCCGCCGCGCGGAAGGGCGAAATGGCGGCGTGATTGATCTCGTACATCTGGTAAAGCAAGTTCGGGCGCTCCGGTTGGCGTCGACCCCCCCGACGCATGCATTAATATCTCATATTGCGCTGCACCATGTCACGGCAACAGCCATGGATATGGCAAAAATATTAAGCATAAAGATATCAACAAACTATTGATTTTTCTTCCGGTGATTTGGCGGAACGGTCCCAGATTGATGCATTGCGGCAAGGGCAATGACATGGGCGTGAGTGGCGGTGTCCGGCCAATCGGGTAGGATTCGATACCGGACATTCATGGAGGTTTCCGATGCCCTCGCGCAGGACCGTTCTCAAGGGCGCGGCGGCGCTGCCCATCAGCGCCGTGCTGGCCGATCCGATGCTGTCGCGCGCCATGGCCGCGGCTCACGACGCCGTCAGCATCACCACCAGCGACGGCCGGACGGTGAACGCCACTCTGGCCGTACCGTCGACAGTGCCGGCGCCCGCGATGATCCTGATCCACGAATGGTGGGGGCTGAACGCCCAGATCAAGGCCATGGCCGGCGAGTTCGCGAAGCAGGGCTATGTCGCCATCGCCGTCGATCTCTATGACGGCGAGGTTGCGACCGACCCGACCAACGCCCGCCGACTGATGGGCGGTGTGGGTCCCGAGCAGGCCACCGCGACCCTGGGTGGCTGGATCGACTGGGCGCTTTCCCAGAAGTTCGTCAACGGCAGGATCGGCACTGTCGGCTGGTGTTTCGGCGGCGGCTGGTCGCTGAACGCGTCCATCGCCCGGCCCGTCGACGCCACCATCGTCTACTATGGCAACGTGGCCCGGAAGGCGCCGGATCTCGGAAAGCTGAAGGGGCCGGTGCTGGGCCATTACGCGGAATCCGATCAGTGGATCAATCACGCCATGGTCGACGGCTTCGAGGCGGAGATGAAACAGGCCGGCAAGCCCTTCACCTCGCACTGGTACGACGCACAGCACGGTTTCGCCAACCCGACCACGGCGCGCTACGACAAGGAGGACGCGGCCCTCTCCTGGTCCCGCACTCTGGAGTTCCTGAAGGCGAACCTCGGCTGATCGCTGCCCCATGAAGCTCTATCAGTATCCGTCCGCCTTCGGGCTGCCCTGTCCCAGCCCGTTCTGCACCAAGGCCGAAGTTCTGCTGAAGATGTCCGGCGTGGATTACGTCGATCATCGGGTGAACGATCCCCGCAAGGGCCCGAAGGGCAAGCTGCCGGCGGTCGAGTTCGACGGCCGTCTGGTCGGCGATTCCGAACTGATCCGCTTCGAACTGGAAAAGCGCACCGGGATCGATCTGGATGCCGGACTTTCGCCGCAGGAGCGGGCGGCGAGCCACGCCATGGCGCGGCTGGTCGAGGAGCGGTTGTACTGGGCGATCGTTTACGAGCGGTGGATGGATGACGATTCCTTTGCTGTCATCCGCAAGGCCTACTTCTCGTCACTGCCGCCGGTGGTGCGCAGCATCCTGCCGGTCATCGCCCGCAGGCAGGTGAAGGGATATCTGCACGGGCAGGGGCTGGGCCGGCACACGCGCGAGGAAATCACCGCCTTCGGCATTCTGGATGTCGAGGCGCTGGCCGTGCAGCTTGGCGACCGGCAATGGATGATGGGGGATGAGCCGACGTCGCTGGATGCGACCGCCTGGGCTCATGTCGTCAACATTGCCATTCCCGAACACGACCGCAGTCCGCTCCGCCAGGCTGTGCTGGGGAACGACGCCCTGATGGCCTATGCCAACCGGGGCATGCGGCGCTGGTTTCCGGAATACCTGCAGGACTGATCCGCCGGAGACTTCGGCTAGACCAGACGCAAATGCGCAAGCCCCAGCCAGAGACCGGGGCTTGCAGCAAATTCAGCAATTATGCGTGAGCTGGCTCAGGCGCTGGCGCCGTCGACCTCGACCGCTTCGGCGTCAACCTCGGCCGGCAGCGTAAGATCCGCGGCCGCGCCATGGTCGGCGCGGGCCTTCATGATCTCGCGCTTGATGCGGCGGGCGTTGCTCGACAGCTTGGCGTCCGACTGCTTCACGATGAAGTTGTCGATGCCCTGATTGTGCTCGACCGAACGCAGCGCGTGGGTCGAGATCTTCAGGACAATGACGCGGTTCAGAGCGTCGGACAGCAGCTTCACCCGGCGGACGCTGGGCAGGAACCGCCGGTTGGACTTGATATTCGAATGGCTGACATTGTGGCCGGTTTGCACACCCTTGCCGGTCAGCTCGCAGCGACGAGCCATCTGCTCTTCTCCCGCCGTAGTGGAATTCTCACAATGGCCCTGTGGGCCCGAGCGGCGGTGTTTAGCCAAGCCTCACGTGGCGGTCAACCCTTCGATGCACCCAGAAACAGTGCACGCAGCGCATCGGCGGCTGCGCCCGGCGTCGCACGCCCGTCCGCCACCCTGGATTCCCACTCCGGCAGGGCCCCGGCGACGCCCTTGTCACGGATCAGGGACTGGATCAGACCGTCCTGCAGTTCCTGCCACATCCAGGCACGCGCCTGTTCCGAACGCAGCGTTTCAAGCTCGCCATTGTTCGTCAGCAAGTCCCGGAACTTGCCGATGTCACGCCATATCGCGTCGATGCCCGAGCCTTCCTTCGCCGAGGCCAGCCGCACCCGGGGCCGCCATTCGGCGTATTTGGGCCGGATCAGTCCCAGCGCGCCGCGGTATTCGGTGGCTGCCCGCTTCGCCGGCGCCAGCAGGTCGCCATCCGCCTTGTTGATGACGATCAGGTCGGCCAGTTCCATGACCCCTCGCTTGATGCCCTGCAACTCGTCGCCACCGCCGGGGGCGAGCAGCAGCAGGAACATGTCGACCATCTCGGCGACGGTGGTCTCGGACTGGCCGACGCCGACGGTCTCCACCAGCACGACGTCATAGCCGGCGGCCTCGACCAGAATCATCGTCTCCCGCGTGCGGCGGGCGACCCCGCCCAGTGTGCCGCCCGAAGGCGAGGGCCGGATGAAGGCGTTCGGATCGCGCGCCAGAAACTCCATGCGGGTCTTGTCGCCCAGAATCGACCCGCCGGTACGCCGCGACGACGGATCGACCGCCAGCACCGCGACCTTGAGACCCTGTGTTGTGAGGAATTGTCCGAAGGCCTCGATGAAGGTCGACTTGCCGACGCCGGGCGTGCCCGAGATACCCAGGCGGATTGCCGATCCGCTGCGGCCCACCAGTTCCTGCAGCAGGGTCTGCGCCGCTTCGCGGTGATCGTCGCGGCTCGATTCGACCAGGGTGATGGCGCGGGCTAGCGCCCGGCGGTTGCCATTCGCGATCGCGGTGGGGTCGATATTCATGCCTTGGCTCCGGCGAAGGGCAGAGGGGCGGCGCTGTCATCCAGCGGCCATCGCGCACGGGGCGCCGTCGACAGCGGGTCCGTCTGGCCGAGCTTCAGCCGCTCGATACCGGCCCATGCGACCATCGCGCCGTTATCCGTGCACAGACGCGGCGGCGGCGCGACGAAGGCCAGGCCGTCAGCATTGGCCGTCTCCTGCAGCCGGTCCCGCAGGTAACGGTTGGCCGCCACGCCGCCGGCAACGACAAGGGCGTTGAGATCGACCCCGTCCCGCACGCAGGCTTCGATGGCGCGTCGTATCCTGTCCGAGAGGACGTCGCCGATCGCCGCCTGAAAACTGGCGCAGAGGTCGGCAATATCGGTCCGCGTGATGCCGGAGCCCATGCCGGTGGCGGCATGGCGGACGGCGGTCTTCAGCCCCGAGAAGGAGAAGTCGAGCTCGGACCGTCCCATCATGGGGCGGGGCAGATCGAAGCGCGCAGGATCGCCCTCCAGAGCCAGCTTTTCGACAGCAGGGCCGCCGGGGAAGCCAAGCTGCAGCAGCTTGGCGGTCTTGTCGAAGGCCTCGCCCACGGCATCGTCGATGGTCGCGCCCATACGCCGGTAGTCGCCGACGCCGCGGACCAGAAGGATCTGGCAATGGCCGCCGGACACCAGCAGCAGTAGATAGGGAAAGGGCGTCTGATCGGTCATGCGCACCGTCAGCGCATGCGCCTCCAGATGATTCACGGCGATCAGCGGCTTGCCTGTCGCCAGGGCGAGCGCCTTGGCGGTGGTGAAGCCCACCATGACCCCGCCAATCAGTCCGGGACCGGCGGTCGCGGCGATGGCGTCGGCGTCTCGAATGCCGCAACCGGCCTCGGCGAACGCTCGCTCCACGACTTCATCGAGTTTCTCGACATGGGCGCGGGCGGCGATTTCCGGCACGACGCCGGCAAACGGCGTGTGCTCGTCGATCTGGGAGTGCACGATATTCGCCAGGATCGCGCCTTCGCCGGTGACGATGGCGGCGGCGGTCTCGTCGCAACTGGTCTCGATGCCGAGAACTCTCAAACGTCGGTCTTTCTGGCTACTGGTCAAAGAAGCGTTGCCGAGGTAACACCGCAGGCCATGAACGGACAAGCAGCCATTAAGATCGGAACACGTGGCAGCCCGCTGGCGCTGTGGCAGGCGAACGAGGTTCGCCGGCGGCTCATCGAGGCCCACGAGACGCTCACCGAGGCGGATGTCGAGGTTGTGGTCATCACCACCACCGGCGACCGGATTCGCGACCGCGCACTGGCGGCGCTGGGCGGCAAGGGCCTTTTCACCAAGGAGATCGAGGAACAGCTTGGCGATGGGAGTATCCATCTGGCGGTGCATTCCATGAAGGACATGCCGACGCAGCTGCCCGACGGGCTGGAGATCAGTTGCCTGCTGCCGCGCGAGGATCCGCGCGATGCGTTCCTGAGCAATGTGGCGTCGTCGATTACCGACCTGCCTGAAGGGGCGGTCGTCGGATCGGCCAGCCTGCGCCGCCAGGCCCAGGTGCTGTTCCGCCGGCCCGACCTGAAGGTCATCAACTTCCGGGGCAATGTGGATACCCGCATCGCCAAGCTGGATGCCGGCGAAGTCGCGGCGACCTTCCTGGCAAATGCGGGCCTTAAGCGGCTGGGCCGGACCGAGCGCATCACCGCGCTTGTCGAACCCGAAGAGATGCTGCCGGCGGTCGCGCAGGGCGCCGTGGGCGTCGAGATCCGCTCCGTCGATGACCGGACGCGGGCGCTGCTCGATCCGCTGCACGACCAGGCGACCGAACACGCCGTTACCGCCGAGCGGGCGATGCTGGCGGCGCTTGACGGGTCCTGCCGGACACCGATCGCCGGACTGTCGCTGCCCGACGGCGATGGCGGCATGTGGTTCCGGGCCGAGATCGTCATGCCGGACGGGTCAGAACGGCGCGTGACCGAGCGGCGCGGTCCGGTCGGCGACGCGGCGGCCATGGGACGGGATGCCGGCGAGGAATTGAAACGCTCGGCCGGCCCGGCCTTCCTGGCCGAGATTGTATGAGGTTTCTGGTCACGCGGCCGGAAGACGACGCCGCCGGGACCGTCCGACGGCTGCAGGACATGGGGCACGAGGCGCTGGTCGCCCCTGCGCTGGAGATCGAGTTTCTCGAAATCGGGATTGATGCGGACGGCGGCTGGCAGGCCTGGCTGGCGACCAGCCGCAACGGCGTCCGCGCCCTGATCGCCAATGACGCCCGCCGCGACCTGCCGCTCTTCGCGGTTGGCCGCAGCACGGCGGAACTGGCCCGGGAGGCGGGTTTCAGCGATGTCCGGGACGCCGATGGCGATGTCGATGACCTCGCCCGGCTGGTCCGGCAATCGCTGTCGCCGGCGGACGGACCGCTGTTTCACGGGGCGGGCAGGGATGTGGCCGGCGATCTGGCGGAACTGCTCCGTGCGGACGGGTTTCGGGTGGAGCGCCGCGTGCTTTATCGCGCTGTCCCGGCGACGGCCATCCCCGCCGCAGTATCGTCGGCGCTGCACGACCGGCAGATTGACGCAATTCTGTTTTTCTCTGCGCGGTCCGCCGAGGCCTTTGCTACGCTTTTGAACGAAGGTTCTGATCCTGCTTCCGCTTTCCCCGGCATGACCGCGATCTGCGTCAGCCCGAGGACTGCCGAGGCGGTAAACGGCCTTGGTTTCGGACGTGTCATGACAGCGCGCCGTCCGAACCAGGACGAGATGATGTTGCTCGTCGAAGAACTGGCGCTGGAGAATGGTAGCGGACGGTCCCAATGAGCTCAGACGACAGGAAGAAGGAACCGGGACAGGCGGGCGACGAACCGCCCGCCGAGGAGAAGGTGCAGGAGTCCGGAGAGGACCAGACGGGCTCTCCCGCCAGCGTTCCGGAGAGCGGCGCGCTGGAAGCGACGTCGCCGGCGCCGGTTCCGGAAGAGAACCTGGCGGCTGCATCCACTGTGAGCGAGCCCGAACCCGCAGACGACAAGCCTGACGAGACCAGCGAGTCCGACGCTCCTTCGAAAGAGCCGGAACCCGAGGAGCCGCCTGCTGCGGTTGCGCCGCCCGCGCGCTCAGACGGGTTTGCGCGCTTCGTTGCCGTGATTGCGCTGCTGGTTGCTGCCGGCGGCGTGGCCCTGTCGCAGTTTCCCCAGGTCCCGTCCGGCAGCGCCGCACGGCTGGCCAGCCTGACCGACCGGGTTTCGGCCGTTGAAGGAAGCGGGCCCTCTCCGGCGGCGACTGCTGACAGCTCCGCCGAGATCCAGGCGCTGCAGGACCGGATCGCCGCTGCCGACGAGCGCGTGAACAACCTGTCGCTGCTGATCGACGAGATCCGGACGGTACAGGCCACCGCGGCGGCCAACCCGCCCGCATCCGAAAGCGCGGCGACCGCGCAGGCGGTGACGATGGACCAGATCGCGGAGCTGACCGGCCGTATTCACGATCTTGCCCAGCGGGTCGAGGCGCAGGAACAGGCGCCCGCGCCTGCCGAGACGCCTGCGGCGGCCCCGGCGAGTGACGCTGTTCTGGCGGACGTCGCCGCCCTGAAGGGCGAACTCGATGCGCTGAAGTCGGAGATCGGCCGGCTCGAGGAAGCCCAGACGGGCCTGTCGAGCCGCGTCGCCGACGACGTGTCGTCCGTGCGTGCGGAGCTGAGCGCTGAACTGGATGACCGTGCCGCAGCGCTGGCGGGACGGATTGACGAGGTCGCCAGTACCGCCCAGCAGTCGCTGGACGCAGGCAACTCGCGTGTCGCCTCGCGGGCCGCGCTGGTGCTCGCCGCCGGCCGTCTCAGGGATGCGGCCAATACCGGCGAGCCCTACGCCGGCGCGTGGAATGCGGTCACGGCTCTGGGTGTCTCTCCGGGCGAACACGAGGCCATCGCCGCGAATGCCGCCACCGGTGTCCCGACGATGGCTGCGATCCAGGCCGGGTTCGCCGATGCTGCCTCCGCCGCCATCGTCGCCGACCAGGTCGGCACCGGCGAGGGCTGGATGGATGGCGCGCTTCGGCGCATGGGGTCTCTGGTCAGCGTCCGCCGCACCGGCAATCTGGAAGGCGACAGCACCGAAGCCGTTCTCGCCCGCGCCGAACAGAAGCTGCAGTCGAACGAACTGGCCGCCGCACTGGCCGAACTGGCCGTGCTGACCGAAGCACCGGCCAAGGCCATGCAGTCTTGGCTGGACGGGGCCAGACGGCGTCAGGCGCTGGACCAGGCCATCGACGCGCTGCAGGCCTCGCTGCTGGACGCACCGGGCAAGCAGGGCTGATGACATGATCCGCATCGTCGCCGCATTCATTCTGGTTGCCGTGCTTGCCTCGGCGGCTGTCTGGCTGGTTCAGCACCCCGGCTCGGTCGACATGGCCTGGGGCGATCTCAGGATCCAGACCTCCGTTCCGGTTGTTGTCATTGCGCTGATCGTGCTGGTCGCCGTCTTTCTGGGCGTCTTCCGGCTGGTCGGCTACATCCTCGCCGGACCTGGCAGGATCCGCGACTACATGCGCGGCAACCGCAACGAGAAGGGCTACCGCGCCCTGACCGAGGGCATGGCCGCGATCGCCTCGGGCGACTGGCGGCAGGCCGGCAAGGCAGCCGAACGCGCCGACAGGTTTCTGGAATCGCCGGCCATGTCGCGGCTGCTGAAGGCCCAGGCGGCTCAGCTTGCCGGCGACGAAGCGGCGGCCGAGACTCATTTCCGGGCCATGCTGGACACGCCGGAGACCGAACTGGTTGCCCTGCGCGGACTGCTGATCCAGGCCGGGCAGAAGGGCGATCACGACAGGGCGCTGGAACTGGCGAAGCGGGCGCACAAACTGCGGCCGGACGCGGGTTGGGCGCAGCGGGCGCTGTTCGACCTGCAGACCGCAGCCAGGGACTGGAACGGCGCCGTGCAGAGCCTGATCACGGCGATCCGAAACGGGGTCTATGACAAGGATCGCGGCACACGCCTGCGCGCGGTGCTGGAGACCGCCATCGCGCTGGACGAGGAACGCTCGGGCCATCTCCGCCCTGCCGTAACCCATGCCGAGGCGGCCCTGAAGCAGGATCCCGATCACATCCCCTCGATCCTGGTCGAGGCGCGCATGCAGAAGGCCGCCGGACGCGAGCGCCGCGCAATCAAGCACCTGACCGAAGCCTGGCGGCGGCTGCGCCATCCCGATATCGGCCGAGCCCTGCTGGAACTGGGCAGCGAGACCGATCCGAAGGCCCGCCTGACCCGCTTCGAGAGCCTGAACAAGACCGACATGGACGATGCCGAGACGCAGCTTCTGCTCGGGCGGCTGGCGCTGGAGGCCGGCAACGCACCGCTGGCGAAGGACTATGGCCTGGCGGCGGCTGTTCGGGCGGAGATCGTCGATCAGCGTTACTGCCGGCTGCTGGTCGACGCCGCCGAGCGCATGGAAGACGGGGCCGAGACCGCCCGCGAATGGCTGGTGAAGCTGGCCGATGCGCCGTCGGGCCCGCGCTGGCAGTGCACGCACTGCAATGCCGTTCATCCGGCCTGGGAGCCGCTCTGCCCGACCTGCGGCCAGTTCGACGGGCTGGAATGGCGCCGCGCCGAGCCTGTGCCGGAGGCCGTGCTGCTGGTCGAGCAGGATTCGGCTGACGAAGCGCCGGAGACCGCGGAGGCGGAAGTCGTCGACGACCATGCAGAAAGCGCAAGAGCCTGACCGGCCATTGACGCTTCCGGCGAAGGGGCGCTTGGCCTAACCTCCCGGCGATCGAACTCAAGGGGAGGAGCATGAGATGATCGGTGTTGTCGCTACCATCAAGGTCAAGGACGGTGCGGGTGCGGATTTCGAGGCCGTCGCCGCGCGTATGGTCGAAGCCGTGAACGCCAACGAGGAAGGCTGCCTGTTCTACCGTCTGTTCCGCACGGACGAGCCGAACACCTACCGTTTTCTGGAAGCCTATCGCGACATGGACGCGGTCGCCGCGCACCGCGCCGCCGACCACTTCAAGCAGATCGGCCGGGAGATGGGCGCCTTCATGGACGGCCCGCCCGACGTCATGCGGATGCAGAGCCCGGAGTAACCGGACTTGCGTGGTCTGGTCTGCCGGGACTGGCGGCCCTTCGAGGAAATCGAGCTTGTTGACGACCTGCCCGAGCCGGAGCTGCGGCCCGATCAGGTGAGCATCCGCGTGCGCGCGGTCGGCATGTCGTTCGCCACCAACCTCGTGGTCTCGGGGAAGTATCAGCGAAAGCCGCCGCGGCCCTTCACGCCGGGCACCGAGGTCGCCGGTGAGATCGCGGCGCTCGGCGCCGAGGTCGAGGGCTTCGCGGTCGGTGACCGGGTGATCAGCTTCGTCGACTGGGGCGGCATGGCCGAACGGGTCTCGATCTGGGCCGGGCAGGTCTACACCCTGCCGGACGGAATGGATTACCCGGAAGGCATTCCGCTGCTCTCGTCCTACGGCACGTCATACGGCGCGCTGCATCTCAGGGCGCGCATGGAGCCCGGCGAGACGGTTCTGGTGCATGGCGCCGGGGGCGGTGTCGGACTGGCGGCGGTCGAACTGGCGAAGGCGCATGGCTGCACGGTCATCGCCCGCGCCTCGACCCCGGAGAAGCGGGAGTGGCTGAAGGCCAGGGGCGCGGATCACGTGCTCGACAGCCGCGAGGAGAAGTTCCGCTATGAGGTGCTGGACCTGACCGGCGGGCTGGGCGTGGGCATCGTCTATGACCCCATCGGCGGCGACGTGTTCCACGAATCGCTGCGCGCGCTGGACCGGGGCGGGCGGCTGCTCACCATCGGTTATGCCGGCGGCTCGATCCCGGAGATTGGCGCCAACATCCTGCTGGTGAAGGACATCTCGGTGATGGGCTTCAACTGGGGTACCTACTGGGGTTGGAGTCCGAATGACGAGCGGGTCCGCTTCCAGGGCGTCCGCCAGCAGGTGATGGACGCGCTGGGGGCGCTCTACCGCGCCGGCGACATCCAGCCCAAGGTCCATGGCGTCTTCCCGCTGGAGCAGTATCGGGAAGCCTGGGCCGAGGTGCGTGACCGCCGCGCGGCAGGCCGCGTCGTTATCGCGCCCTGAGGCGTCAGTCCGGGCCTTGCCGGGGCAGGCGGATCGGGCTATAGACGCGGCCTCCTGACGGCGATGCCCCGCACCGTCCGGCGCCGCTGTAGCTCAGCTGGTAGAGCAACTGATTCGTAATCAGTAGGTCGGTGGTTCGAGTCCACTCAGCGGCACCATTCTCTCTCACGGTCGGGGCAGTCTCCGGGTCAGTCATCTTGGTCCGGTTGTCCGCAGGTTCGTCGCGAATCTCCCGATCCTGCAGCATGTTCGATGCAACTGCACTGGGGCTGCCGGGTCTTAAGGCCCGTTTGCCTGCCGATACTCGCCGCTTCCAGATTGGCGGGAGTCTTCGGACACATTGCGGTGCTGTTGTGGAGGCTCCTGAATCCGAGGGAGCGGGCCCGAAGGGAAGATGCGCGCTGCGGCCTCGACCATTCCCTCAATGGTTGCTGTGGTCATGCCTCCCGGTAATCAGGTACCATGCTTGCCGAGGGGCATGGCGTGGTGCCGTGGTCCACCTGTAGCGGGGCAGGTCCGGACTTGGTCCAGTTCAACAAGAAGACCGCCTTCCTCACGACGGCCGCGGCCAGCCTGTTGGCGGTGGCCGGGCCGATTCTGCTCGCATTGTGGATCGCGGCCCAGCAGAGCGCGGACACCCAGACCCAACGCGTGGTCGAGTTCGCGCGTGACACCCTGCACCGCTCCGACAGTGCGGCGGATCAGTTCTACTCGGCGGTGAAACGGATATCGTCGATGGCCGCAACAGGGCACTGCGGTCCGGAAGACATCGCGATCATGCGCGAGATCGATCTGGCCTCCAGCTACATCCAGGCGGTTGGCAGGGTGTCGGACAACAGCCTGCTATGTTCCTCCCTGGGCGATGAAAGTGCAGTCAGGTTCGATCTGGGTGAGCCGGAAGTCGTGACGGGAACCGGTACCAGCGTCAGGTCGGCGGTCAGGTTCCCCTTCACCAGGAATGTCGTCTTCACCGTTCTGGAGCGCGACGGCGTTGCCGCAGTCATCCACAAGGATCTCCCGGTCGATGTGTCGACCGAGATCGAGGATCTGTCGCTTGCGACGGTCACGCCGGACAATCTCAATGTCCGGAGTTCCCATGGCCCGTATCGCGCCGAATGGGCGAAAGCCCTGGGCGACCGTCAGCGGATCGCCTTTATCGACGAAACGCATGTCGTGGCTGTCGAAAGATCGCTTCGTTATGCGACGATCGCAGTCGCGGCGCTGCCGCTTCGCCACATCCACAATCAGACTGTGGATGCCGCCCTGTTGCTGGTCCCCGCCGGACTGGTCGGGAGCGCCATACTCATTTGGGCGATCCTCTATACCGTTCGACTTCAACTGGCGTTGCCGGCGGTGCTCAAGGTCGCGTTGCGCCGGCGTGAGTTCTTTCTCGTCTATCAGCCGGTGGTCGACCTGCAGACCGGGAGATGGCGCGGTGTCGAAGCGCTCTTGCGCTGGCAACGGCAAAGCGGTGAGCTTGTCCGACCCGACATCTTCATTCCCGCGGCAGAGGATCTGGGGCTGATCCAGCGTGTAACGATGGAAGTCTGCCGGCTGGTTTCCCGAGACGCGAGGGCGATTTTTGCCGCTGCCCCGGATTTCCATATCGGAATCAATCTGGCTGCGGCCGATCTGCATGATATCGCGACCGTCGACCTTGTCGGCGGACTGGCCGCAGAGACCGGCGCCGCAAGTGGAAATCTGATGATCGAAGCCACGGAACGGGGCTTCATGGATGCAGACCGCGCGCGGGAGGTGGTGCGGCTGGTGAGGGAAAAGGGTGTGGAGGTCGCCATTGACGACTTCGGAACAGGGTATTCCAGTCTTTCCTATCTGGAATCGTTCGAACTCGATTATCTGAAGATCGACAAGTCCTTCGTCGACAAGATCGGAACGGATTCCGCCGGCAGCCACGTTGTCGAACACATCATCGAGATGTCCAAGAGTCTGAACCTGGAAATGATTGCCGAAGGTGTGGAGACCGAGGCGCAGGCCGAATTCCTTCGCGCCAGAGGAGTTCAGTTCGCCCAGGGCTGGCTCTACAGCAAGCCGCTCCGGTTGAACGAACTGGTTTCTGCAATCAAGCAACACGACGCCGCATAGCGCGGATTCCGGACACTGCGCGGGTGGTGTCAGGCCGGGCCGCTATCCAGCTCGCCGACATATTTCTCGACCGCCTCGAACAGTCCGGAGAGGTTGGGCATGGCCCGGTCTATCGTGCTCCAGTCCGCCGAACGTCCGGCGTTTTCCAGTTCCAGGCAGGCATCGGCGAGCGCATGTGCGCCGATGCTGCGGGCTGAGGATTTCAGCTTGTGCGCGGCAGCGCGAACGCCCTCGGCCGAGCGGTCGCCGTGGGCGGTGAGGATCTCCTCGATGTTGGCCGATGCCGGCTCGACGAATTCGCCCAGTATCTCCCTGAACAAGGCGTCGTCGTCGCCGAACACGTCCTTCAGTGCGCGGGGGTCGATGGCGGCAACGGTGTCACTGACAGCGACTGGTGGGGCTGCCTGCACGGTTTCGCGCCTGCCAGGGATGGGCGAGACTGTTTCCATATCTGCGCTTTCGGCCTTGCGCAGGTCGAATGCAGCGGGAATGTGCGCTCTCAGCACCGCCTCAAGCTTGTCCAGTTCAAGAGGCTTGCGCAGATAGCCGTCCATGCCGACGTCGCGGCAGGCCTGCTCGGTTTCCGGAAGGACGTCGGCTGTCAGCGCCACGATGGGAAGGCGGGTTCCGGCGGCGCCGGCCGCTTCGCTCTCGCGGATCCGCTCCGTGAGCTGGAATCCGTCCAGATTCGGCATGTGGAAATCGGTCAGAAGAAGTCCGAATGAACGGTCGGTAACGGCCTCCAGCGCCTGCGCTCCGTCCTCCACCATTTCGTGGGCGATGCCCATCCGGCTGAGGACGCGTCCGATCACGTCCCGGTTGGTCGTGTTGTCTTCGGCAACAAGGACGGCGACGCCGTCGGCGCGGGCCCGATCCAGCGGCGGCGCCTGGTAGACAATGTCCCCCGTGCCGCCCGCGCGGACGATCGACTCCGGCAGCTGTCCCGCGCCAATGGCGACCATCTGCCAGAGCCGGCGAGCCTTCAGCGGCGCGGTCTTTGTGGTCAGGAAATGGAGGCCTGGCATCATCGAGCCATCGATCTTCAGCGCCGAGCGCGCCGAGTGCGGCGCCGACACGATGGTCGCGGTTCCCTTTGTCGAGGGGTCCACGCCGAGCGCCCGCGCCCAGTCCAGAACGCTCGGCAGGCCAGGGCGGCCGCACAGGATGATCAGGTCGTAGTCTGCCTTGGGCGCCGGATCGTCGATCTGATCGTGGATCACGGGGTTGCTGACGTCGCCCAGACGCAGCATTCGCGCAATGCTCTCCGCCTCGATGGTAGAGAACCCTGCCACAAGCACGCTGCTGTCGGAGAAATCATAAGGGGCGGTGAAACGATCGAAATCCTGCACCGGCAGCGGGAGTTCGAACCAGAAGGTCGAACCGGCTCCAGCTTCACTTTCGACGCCAATTTCACCGCCCATCAGTTCGACGAGCTGACGCGAGATGGCGAGACCCAGTCCCGTCCCACCGAAGCGTCGTGTGGTCGATGCTTCCGCCTGCACGAAGGGCCGAAACAGCTCCGACATCTGCTCCGGCGTCATGCCGATGCCTGTATCGGCGACTTCAAACCGAAACCGGCAATGGACTTCATCGCGGTCGACTTCCGCAACTCGAATGACGACATGGCCGGTTTCCGTGAACTTCACGGCATTTCCGACGAGATTCAGCAGAATCTGTTGCAGCCTGGTGGAATCGCCGATCACCCGCTCCGGGAACCCTTCTCCGATCTCGACGGCAAGGACCAGACCGTTCTGCTCGGCCCGCGCGGCAACGACGTCGGCGACATTTTCGATCGGTTCCATCAGGTGAAACGGTCGGCTTTCGATCGCCAGCCGCCCCGCCTCGATCTTCGAGAAGTCGAGGATATCGTCGATAATCGTCAGCAGCGTGTGGGCGGAGCGCTGGATGGTTCGCGCCATGTCGGACTGCTCGCCGGTGAGAGGCGTCTGTCCAAGTATCTCCGAGAGTGTCATCACGGCATTCATCGGCGTTCGGATTTCATGGCTCATTGTCGCCAGGAAAGACGCCTTGGCCGCGCTGGCCTGCTCGGCGTCGTCCCTTGCCGAGACAAGCGCCTCTTCGATTGCCTTGCGGGGCGAGACATCTCGCACAATGCCCGCAAAAATCTTCTCCCGGGCCAGCTCCGCCTGCCCGACCGACAGATCCATCGGGAAGACAGATCCGTCCTTTCTCCGCCCCTGCAACTCGCGCGTGACGCCGAGCACCTTCGGCTCCCCGCCGCCCAGATAGTCGGTCAGGTAGGTGTCATGCTGGGACCGGTACGGCTCCGGCATCAGGCAGGAAATGTTGCGGCCCACGACCTCATCGGCGGCATACCCGAAAATGTTCTCCGCCGCGGGGCTGAAGCTCTGAACAATGCCGTTCTCCCCGATGACAATGACACCATCGATGGCGTTCTCGATGATTGCCCGTGCGCGTTCCTCGGAGGTCTGCAACTCTCTTGTCCGCTCGTCGACGCGTTGTTCCAGTTCCCGACGGGCGCGGGCAACCGATTCCCAGACCTCGCGGCGTTCGATGGCGTTTCCAAGACGTCTGGCGAAGTCTTCGATCAGCCGCCTTTCCTCATTCAGGAAGGGACCCTCATCCGCTTCTGGTTTCTCTTCGACGTAGCACGCCATCACCCGGCCACGTTCCTCGCCCGCCACCGAAAGTGCCGAACTCAGAACCCATTCGCTCTCCTTGAATCCCGGTGTGGTAGCCGCCTTGCCGTCCAGTTCGATCCGGGCAGCCGTAATGTCGGGAAACTGCAAGCCGGGCGGGATGGACAGCACGGCCTTTCCGATCAGTTCGTCGACTGTCAGGCCCGGTATGTCCAGAACGTTCGAAAGGGCGAACAGGGCATTCAGTTCCTTGACGCGCATGCTCAGATCATAGGTCTGGCGTTGCAGGTGGCGCTCGGCTTCCTTGAGCCGCGTAATGTCCTTGACGTGGGAGGCAAGGGCGAAGATGGCGCCGCTCTCGTCGCGCAGCGCCGAAATGGTGTTCAGGATGTCGATCCGACTACCGTCCCGATGTTGCGCCACGCCCTGGATGTTGCGCACCGGACGGCCTTCAATGCACATCTGCAGCAGGTTCCGCGACGCATCATGCAGTTCGGGCGGAACCACCTTGGTGATATGGCTGCCGATCAGTTCGTCGGCGGTCCAGCCGTAACTCTCCAGCGCCTGAGAGTTGGCCTCCAGGACCACGCCGCCCGTATCCAGGATAGTGATGGGATCGGTGGATTCCATGAAGACCTTGGACAAGGTGGTCAGCCTGCGTTCGTGCTCGATCATGGTGTCGGCCATGCTATTGAAGGCGCGGCCCATTTCCGCGACTTCGTCATTGCCGGACGGCGCAGCTCGGGCGGTCTGGTCACCGCCGGCCATCGCCCTCGCCGCGTTGGTGACATCCTCCAGTGGGCGGCGGATCAGGCGGGCCGTCGAAACCTGGACCACGCCGGCCAACACGATCAGCACTGCGAGAACAACAAGCGCCTCATCGATCAGTCGGTCGTGGAAACGTTCCCAGACATGGCGGTCGGTTCCGAACACATGCAGGACGCCGATTTTCTCAGTGCCGCCAAACGCGGCGCTGTTCAGATCGTGGGACTTCCGAAGCGGGTCACTGGTATCGATCGAACCGGGCTGCCCCATGCTGCCGATCTGTTCCCCATTGTCGTCGACAACGAGGACACCCCGGACATATTGCAGTTGGCTCATGTGGGTCATCGCCCTGTCGAGAGCGTCATTGTCCAGCTCCCAGACTGCAGCCGAAATGTCCGGGGCGCTCACGAACACGACCTCTTCGAGATCCCGCTCCAGGCTTTCCATCATGGAAGTGTTGAAGCGATATTCGAAAGCCATGAAGGTCAACAACAGTGTCGCCGCCACGACCGTCAGGCAAAGGGCCTGCAGCTTTCCACTGATCGTCTTCATGCCGCAGTCCCACCTAGTTCCGGATGTTTCGGTCTTCGATGCTCTTCCAGAGTGTTTCCAGCTCATCTGAAGCCTGCATGCGCACCAGCAGTTCATCGAGGCGCGTCAGAAGATCGGCGCCGCCAGGATAGTCTCTTCGGAGAATGAGGGCGAAATCCCAGACCTCGATCGTCGCATCGACCAGCATGGTCCGCTCGCCCAGACCCTGTCTGTTGATCGCCGACCGCGCGACCGCCTGTACCTGAAGGGCGCCGTCGACACGACCTGCCGCGATCATTCGGACGCAGGCGTCGATATCCTTGGCGACAAATGCTTCGATACCCTGCGCCGATGTGTAGTTTCGGTGCCAGCTGCTGCCGGCGCCATGGCAGAACCGTCTGCCTTTCCAGCTGAAGTCCGCGCCCAGACGTGTCAGTTCGGACCGCAGGCTCGTGTTGTCGCTGGCGACGACTGGCCGGATGTGCAGCTTCAGGACGGGCTCGGCGCCGATCTGTCCGTGCTCGGTGCGCTCTTTCGTAGGGACGGTAACCATGGCATCGGCCTGTCCCGACCAGACCAGCGCCTGGGCCCTCTTCCAGGGGAAGAACAGATGTTGCACCTCCACACCCAGCCGCTGGGCCAGCAGTTCGTCCATCAGGTCGGGCAGTATGCCGCCGGCCCCGTCGCCCTCCATGGCCGAATAGGGGTGCCAGGAATCATTGTAGACAATTCGCAGAAGCCCGGATCGCTCCTGCGCTGCGGCTCCGGCCAGTCCGAACAGCAGCCAGAACAGCGTGGCCAGTCGGAGGAACCCCGGCATCGAAATCTCCATGAAATCTCTTTTCGGATACAACGTTACCACTATCGTGTTTCCGCACGGAATATCGCACCATGCGTGCATGCTGCGAGAAACTGAACGGAGTGGTTGAATGAGTGGGGCCGGCCTCGAGCGGTTTCTCGTTGTCGATGACGAGACTTTCATGCGCAGCATGATCAAGCGCGTGCTCGGCGCGCTGGACTATCAGAACGTGCAGACCGCCGCCCACGGAAGGGAAGCGCTGGAGATATTGGACGGCGGTGAGATAGCCGACGTCGTGCTCTGCGACCTGAACATGCCGGAGATGGATGGTGTTGAGTTCCTGCGCCATCTCGCCGGACGGCAGTTTCGCGGCGCCATCATTCTGGTCAGCGGCGAGGACCGAAGGATTCTGATGACGGCGGAAAGCCTGGCCAGAGTGCATGAGCTGAATGTTCTCGGATCGATTTCCAAGCCCGTGACACCGGAAGCGATCAAGGTGCTGCTGAACGGCTATGCGCCGGCGGAAGCTGTACCGCGCAGGCGCGCTGCGCCCGAGTTCGGCATCGACGATGTTCGGGCCGCACTCGAGGCGAATCAGTTCGAGCCGTTTTTCCAGCCCAAGGTGTCAACCGCCGACCGCAGCGTTCAGGGAGCCGAAGTGCTGGCTCGCTGGCGGCATCCCGAGCACGGACTGGTTCCGCCGGGCCTGTTCATTCCGCTGGCAGAGCGAGAGGGGCTGATCGCTCCCATGACCGATCAGATCTTCGCCAAGGCGATGAAAGCGGGATCGTCCTGGGCGATGGAAGGGCGGAAGCTTAAGCTGTCGGTCAATGTCTCGGTCGACATGCTGACCGATCTCGCCATCGCCGAGCGCCTCTACAGGGGCGCCGAGGAAGCCGGTTTCGACCCGGCCAATCTTATGGTTGAAGTAACCGAAAGCCGCTTGATGCAGGATCTGGCGAGTACGTTGGAGACACTCGTGCGCCTGCGTTTGCGCGGGATCGGACTTTCGATCGACGATTTCGGGACGGGCTATTCATCGATGGAGCAACTCAAGCGTGTTCCATTCGTCGAACTGAAGATCGATCGTGCCTTCGTCTTCGGCGCGCACAAGGATGCGGACGCACGCGCCATTCTGGAATCCAGCGTCGACCTTGCGCGCCGCCTCGAACTGGTCACGGTCGCGGAAGGCGTCGAAGACGAGGACGACTGGAACCAGGTGGCCGCCGCCGGTTGCGAACAGGTCCAGGGATATTACATCGCCCGGCCCATGGCAGCCGACGAGTTCGGCGACTGGCTTGAGACATACGAGGACGGATAGCGGCTTCGGAGCGCGATCCTGCTTCGGGTGTCGATGCCAGTTTCGGCGTCTGCGGAAGTCAGTTGATGCTGCCTGGCAGCGGCGGCGTCTCGCCTGCATCTCGGGCCATGAGCCATGTTCTCCAAGCGTCGCCCTGGTAGGGCCAGAGCGGCTTCCAGTTTGCGGGATCCGGCTCCAGCTCAAGGCCGGCACCGGTGATGCACCAGCGCGGCGGCTCGGCGCCGAGGAAGTTCCGCGCCCGTTGCTCCGGCGTCAGGCAGCGCGCGGCTGCGCCTTTCGCGGCGGTGATTGCCTCGGCGGGATCGCGGAACAGGGCGAAGGATTGCGGCCCGTCCCAGGTCCATCCGGTGATCGTTCTGTCGTCGTCGGAAAACCCCTTGGCGAAGATATTCGGATAGGTCTCGCCGAAGTCGAGCGCGATGGCGTCCAGCCTCTTCCCTGTGGTGACGTCGAAAGCGGTCAGTCTGGGGCCGTCGCCGACAAGAAGCAGGCTGCCATCGCGGTTGAAGACCGGGCCTGACATGCCCTCCGGACTGCTCGCCCTTGCGCCGAAGACCAGCCGGCCCGCATTTTTCAGGTCATGCACTTCCAGTTCGCCGGAGTATTTGACCGTCGCCATGTACCGTCCATCGCTTGAGAAGGTCAGGTCATCGGTCCTGCCCAGATCCAGGGAAAAGGACTGCAACAGCCGGCCATCCGTCGTGTCGTGGAGACGCGCCGTGTTGTCTGCAGTTCCCCAGATCACTACCCGATCCTGCCCGGGCACCGGATGGATGGAGGACACCCTGTAGTCCGGTTCGATCTTCACCTCGGCGCTGGTCAGGTTCCGGTCGAAGACATGGACGTTCACCCCCAGCCGCGTCAGCAGGATGCGTCCACCATCCGGCGAGACCTTCGGATCGCTGTAGCAGCCCCTCTCGCCATCCTTCGGGCATGCGGGTAGCTCGCCGATCCGGTCGCCACTGGCGAGGTCGAAGGCGCTGATGAAGGTGGCGCCGTCCCTGACCCGGTGAACGACGGCGGTCCGGCCTGCAGGATCGGCGTCCGCGTTCCAGATGTTCTGCTGCGGTTCGCCGAGAAGACAGCCTTCGGGCCTGTAGTCGGGCGGTGACAGCAGGCAGGCATTGTCGTGCTCACCCCGACCGGAAAGCGCCAGCAGCCTTCCGTCGTCGAAAAAGGCGATGAGCTTCAGCCATGGGTCGCCGCCTGCCGGCACATCGAGCCGGCGTCCCGAACGGATCTCGAAGATCCCGGCTTCGGACAGGGCGACCAGCGTGCCATCCCGCGAGAGAACCGGGTTTCCGGCGAACTCTTCGACGATCGATGGCCCGCCGGCTTCCCGGGCCGGCAGTTGCCAGAGCCGCACGGTGCCATCCTGTCCGGAGGTGATGGCGTGCCGTTCGTCCGGCGTCACGATCACGCGCAGCGCCGCGTTCGTATGGCCCTTCAATGTGGAAGACACCTGGTTTCCGGCAATATCCCAGAGCAGCAGGTCGCCATTCGCGGCCGCCGAGACCGCCGCCGAGTTCCCACGCAGGAGGACGGTCTGAAAGAGCCAGCCCGCCTCGCCCTGAAGCCGTGCAACCAGCTTGCGTCCTGCGAGGTCATACACCGGGCTGGCCCCGTCAGCCCCCGATACGGTCATCAGGCTGCTGTCCGGACCGAAGCTGACGCGCATGATCGACTGCTCGCGGGCGCCGGTTTTCACCAGATACTCGCCGGTCACACCGTCCAGCAGCCAGACCAGATGTTCGGACCAGGCGGCAAGCCATCTTCCGTCGGGGCTGAAGAGGAGCTGATCGGCCTTCTTCAGCGGTCCCTCGAGAACGGGGCCGGGACCAACAAGGCCTCCATTGCCGGCGAGATCGAGGATCGACACCGCGCCATTGTCCAGCATGGCCAGGCGGCTGCCGTCCGGGCTGGCCGCTGCCGCCGAGACGCTGCCGATGCGCATGTAGGGCGCCTTGCCGGGGCGGGCGACGTGAAGGTCGCCGCTTGCGGTCAGCGCCGCAACCTTCTGCTCCCCGAGAAGTGGAAAGGCCGACAGGATTCCGCTGTCGCTGATGCGCTGATTGAACAGCCTGCCCTCGGCCCGGGTTTCCAGATACCAGATGCTGCCGTCACTGCCGGGCAGCATCAGATGCTCCCCGTCGGGCATGAAGCGCGGAGAACTCGTGCTCCGGATTTCCTTTCCGACGATGCGCCGGATCTGCTGGCGGCTTGTCATGTCGATCAGCGCGAGTTCACCGGTATCCTGACCATGCACGGCGAGCATCCGCCCGTCGGGGGAGAGGACGATCCCGTGCTCGCCCTTCCCGGCGTGAAGGATCGCAAGCTCGGTGATGTTGCGGCTGGCCTGTTTCAGCGCCACCAACGCATCGTCCACCAGCGGGCGGTCGCGCGCGCCGGGGTCCGCGCTGTACCTGTCGGGCAGGGCTTCAAGCGCCAGCAGTGCCGCCTCGACAGGCTTGCCGGCCTCGCGTTGCTCGACCGAGAGCCGGGTCAGCATGCGCGACTGGCTGATCTGGGCCCGGTTGCGCTGCGCCAACGCCTCGTCCCGGGCGGCTTCCGCTTCGCCGCGCGCCGCTTCCGCCAGGCGCTCGTTTCTCAGCGCCGTCTGCTCGTTCTCCAGCGCGATGCGTTCATTCTCGACGGCGGCCTCGCGCTGGACGAAGGCGAAGGCCGCGAGTCCGATGGCGACCGCCAGACCGGCCAGCGAGAACGCGGCGACAAGGCGCTGGCGGCGGGCCGATGCCGCGCGGCTGGCGGCTATGAAATCGGCATGCAGCGACAGCACTTCGGGCGCTTCCTTCGGGCGGCTGTCGCGCCACTGCTCGGCGTCGGCGATGTCCTGGCCGCGCAGCAGCAGCCGGCCCGAGCGGGCATTGTCCCGCCAGCGCCGGGCGAGGCCGGCCAGCCTGGTGTGCTCCCGGATCCAGTCGATGTCGCTGTTCAGAGCCGAGACAAGGCTGTCGACCGCGTCCTGAAAGCGGTCCCGTTCCGTCGCGAAGATGAAGTTCAGCCGGGCGAGCAGGGGCGGGATCTCCGCCGCTTCAACGTCGTCGATGACGATGGGAGCGATGCGCTTGTTCAGGTCGCTGGCGTATTCGACTTCCCAGGCGCAGACCTCGGAGGCGACCGAGTTCGGGCTGAGCAGGAAGACGATCGTGTCCGCCTCGGCGATCAGCTGCTCCAGCCGGCCTTTCCATTCCTCGGTCGGCAGGATGTCGTCGGTGTCCTTGTAGACGCCGAAGTGACGCTCCCGCAGCACATCGGCGATCGATTGCGCGCGCTCGCGGTCTTTGCGCGAATAGGAAAGGAAGACACGGGCGTTGTCGGGCCCGAGATCGTCATCCTGTGGCAATGTCTCCGGCAAGCTCAGGTCCGTTCAGGATGACAGGTCGCTGCGTCTGACGCCTCCTGAAGGAGAGTCGACGTCAATACTGCCATACCGCCTACAATCGCGCCAAATCGGGCGTGCTGAAGCGCGCCGGCGCCGGGCTGCCTGCGGTTCCGCCCGGTGATGGGATCAGGAACCGGGGCCGTGCATCCAGTCGTCGCTGGACGGCGTCAGCCGCACGCATTCGACGATCAGTTGGGACACGTAGTCCGAGGGGTTGCGCGAAGGCAACTGGTCGCCGGCTTTCAGAACGGCCTCCAGCCTTGCCCTGACATTGGCCCGGTGGGTATCGACAGGATACGTGTCGACGCCGGTCAATTTCTGAACGTCGCTGGAAACTTCCGGATTCGGCGAGAAACTGAGCTTGGTTTCATCGACCTGGCTGACGAGTTCGAGAGCTCTTTCCAGATCGGCTACGAGCGGGGAGGCCGGCATGTGCTTTTCCTTTGGATCAGGGAATCCTTCGGTATTCGGGGCCGTCATTCACGCTAACCGCATCAACAGAGATCGGCTGGACAGCGCGTCAGCAGCCGGTGCGTCTAACGGTTGTTAGTCGACCGGAATGATAATCGCACCGGGCATCTTTGTCGAACAGTGTACGGACGACGGTGCCGCGAAGCCCTGTGAGCCTGTTCTGCCGCCCCGTCAGGACCCGGAGTTGCGGCTTCCAGACAGCATTGCAGACATCAAATACATTCAATATATTGAATGTATTGGCGGCGGGCGCGTTGGATGATCTGCGGTCCCATCCGGTGTGATTTATGGGCCGCCGCAGCCCGGAGATCTGGAGGGAACCGCGCATGACCGAACGGAACAGCGAAGTGGTCCCGGCATTCAGGCCGATGCTGGATCGCAGGGTGCATGCCTTCGGCAACCTTCTGGTGGACGGTTTTCACTATCTGGCGCTGTTCGCCATCGGCGCTGCGACGGTCTGGTCCGCGTTCTTCGCCTTCGTCGAGATGGTCGGGGAAGGCCGGGCCGGCGTATCGGACATCCTGCTGCTGTTCATCTATCTGGAAATCGGCGCGATGGTGGGCATCTACTTCAAGACCAATCACTTGCCCGTGCGCTATCTCATCTACATTTCAATCACCGTTCTTGCCCGGTTCATGATCGAGACCATCAGTCTTGAGCACAAATCCGGCTGGTACATTCCCGTGCTTTCCGGCTCCATCCTGCTGCTGGCGCTTTCGGCCCTGGTTCTCAGGTACGGTTCCTACAAATATCCGGCCTATGATCCGGAACAGGCTCGTGGTGAGCCGGCACGCGAGGAAACGGCGCCCAATTCCCGTTGACAATGTGTGAAATTAATCCTCAAATATTCGAAACAATGAATTTGTAGGGAGGTGGCGTTGCACGTGTCCTTGCGTGCCGTGCTTGTCGCGGCGGGACTTGCGATGATGATGGCGTCCCCGGTTTCGGCGGGGGATCCGGCATATGGTGAGTACCTGTCCGCGGAATGCGTCGCCTGCCACCAGAAGAGCGGTCGTGATCAAGGCATTCCTTCGATCGTCGGCTGGGACGAGATAAGCTTCGTGGCCGTGATGCTGTCCTACAAGCAGGGCGGTCGGGAGAACGAGGTGATGCGGAACGTCGCCCGTTCGCTGGACACTGAGCAGATCGAGGCGCTTGCCGCCTATTTCGCCACCGTCCGGCCCGAACAATAATTCAGGGAGAGAGACAATGAGCCTATCACGTCGTCAGTTCGGCAAGCTCGCCGGCGCAGCAGCGGTCGCCTCGACCGCGCCGGTCGGGTACGTCAGGGGCGCCGGCAAGCCCCGTGTGGTGGTCATCGGCGGCGGTGCCGGCGGCGCCACGGCCGCCCGCTACATTGCCAAGGACTCGAAGGGGGCGATCGATGTCACCCTGATCGAGCCGACACGGAAGTACTACACCTGCTTCTTCTCCAACCTGTATCTGGGCGGCTTCCGGGATCTGCCCTCGATCGGCCACACCTACGACAAGCTGGCCAGCGAGTACGGCATCAATGTCCTGCACGAGGTGGCGACCGGTGTCGATCGTGATGCGAAGACCGTCACACTCGCCAGCGGCAACGCCATTTCGTATGACGCACTCGTCGTCTCGCCCGGCATCGGCTTCAAGTACAAGGAACTGCCCGGCTATTCGGTCGAGGCTGCCGGGAAGATGCCGCATGCCTACAAGGCCGGCACCCAGACAACCCTGCTGAAGAACATGGTCGATGCCATGCCCGCCGGCGGCACCTTCCTGATGGTTGCTCCGCCCAATCCGTATCGTTGTCCGCCGGGCCCCTATGAGCGCGTGTCGATGGTCGCCCATGTCCTGAAGCAGAAGAACCCGACGGCCAAGATCATCATCGTCGACGCCAAGGAGAAGTTCTCCAAGGGTGCCCTGTTCACCGAAGGCTGGCAGAAGCACTATCCGGGCATGATCGAGTGGATCGGTGTCGACGTGCATGGCGGCATCAAGTCCGTCAATCCCGACGAGATGTCGGTGACCACCGATTTTGATACCTTCAAGGGCGATGTGGTCAATGTGATCCCGCCGCAGCGAGCCGGCAACATCGCCCGGGTCGCGGGCCTGACGGACGCCAAAGGCTGGTGCCCGATCGTGCCTGGAACGATGCAGTCCAGGATGGATCCGTCCGTCTATGTGCTGGGCGATGCGACAATTGCCGGCGACATGCCGAAGTCAGGTTTCTCCGCCAACAGCCAGGCCAAGGTCTGCGCCATGGCCGTACGCGGCGCCCTCACCGGCTCGAAGACCTTCCCGGCCCGCTTCCGGAACACCTGCTGGTCGCTGATCGAGACCGATGACGGCGTCAAGGTCGGCGCGAACTACGAGGCCACGGCCGAAAAGATCGCGAAGACCGACACCTTCATCTCGAAGACCGGCGAGACAGCCGATGTCCGCAAGAAGACCTATGAGGAATCGGTCGGCTGGTACAGCGGCATCACCGCCGACATGTTTGGCTGAACAGGAGACGAAGCTGACTGAATTCACACCGATAGAGGCACTGGCCGGTGGCGTCATGATTGGCGTCGCCGCCGTGCTGCTGCTTGCGCTGAACGGCCGTATCGCGGGTATCAGCGGAATTGCAGGCGGGTTGCTGCGCGTACCGGCGCAGGGCGATGTCGCCTGGCGCATATGTTTCATCATCGGGCTGGCGGCCGCTCCCTGGATCATCGGCGCCGCCGGCGGTGCAGTTGACAGGCCCGCCCTGCCGGGCGGTGTCATCTGGATGGCGGCTGGCGGCCTTCTGGTTGGTTTCGGAACCGCACTCGGCGGCGGCTGCACAAGCGGACACGGCGTCTGCGGCATGGCGCGGCTGTCAGCACGGTCGATCGCGGCGACGCTCATGTTCATGGCGACCGGCGTGGCGACCGTGTTCGTGATCCGCCATCTGGCAGGAGGCGGCGCATGATGCGGGCTTTCGCCGGATTGATTGCCGGTCTGATATTCGGTCTCGGGCTTGTGGTCTCGGGCATGTCAAACCCGGCCAAGGTGCTCAATTTCCTGGATATTGCAGGGGCCTGGGATCCAAGCCTTGTCTTCGTCATGGGCGGGGCGCTGATGGTGACTTTCGCCGGTTACCGCCTGGTGCAAAGGCGGTCCGCCCCACTGTTTGCACGTGCCTTCAGCCTACCGACGAAGCGTGATGTGGACGCCCGGCTGCTGTTCGGTGCGGCGCTGTTCGGCATGGGTTGGGGTGTCGCTGGTTACTGCCCTGGTCCGGCAATCACGTCGTCAACGCTGGGCGGCTGGCCGACCTGGGCCTTTCGGATTGCGATGCTGGCCGGAATGTTCATTGCGCAGCGGTTGCCAGCAAGGTCTCCGATGAAGGCGGCCTCAACGAGATAGCAGAGAAGGGGGAGGAAACGATGATGAACAGACGTGAGTTCACCCTGGGTGCCGGAGCCTTGTGCGCGCTGCCCTGGCTGACGTCTGCGGCTCGCGCGGCCGTCGAGGTCGGCGACAACGGGCTGCATGTCCAGAGCTGGTTCATCGAGAGCTTTCTGGATCTGAAGGAGGATGTCGCCACCGCCGCGTCCGAGGGCCGGCACCTGGCGGTCGTGTTCGAGCAGCGCGGTTGCCCGTACTGCAAGGAAATGCATGCGGTGAACCTGCAGGACGATCGGATCGTGAGCTACGTCCGGGAGAACTTCGACATCCTGCAACTCGATCTGTGGGGCAGCCGGGGCGTCACCGATTTCGATGGGGAGGAGATGGAGGAGCGGGCGCTGGCGCGCCGCTGGCAGATCAACTTCACGCCGACGATCATCTTCTTCCCGAACGACCCTGCGGCGGTTGATGGCAAGATCGGACGCAACGCCGAGATCGCCAGAATGCCGGGCTACTTCAAGCCGTTCCATTTTCTGTCGATGTTCGAGTTCGTCCGCGAGGGGCTTTACAGGGACCAGAGCTTCCAGCGCTACCTTCAGAACAAGTTCGAGAAGCTCCGGGCGGAGGGCAAGGATCCCGATGTCTGGTAGGAGCCGCCGCTGATGGAGGCTCTGGAACCCCGCATCCTGATGGCCCTGTGCGGTTTCGTTCTGGGAACGCTTGCCGGTATCGCCGCACGCCGGGCCGATTTCTGCACCTACCGTGCGGTCGAGGACTGGTGGGTGTCGGGCAAGCTGAAGCGGCTGCGCACGTGGGCGCTGGCGGTCGCTGTCTCGACAGTCGTCGTCCAGGCCATGTTCGCCGCGGGTGTCGGCCGCATCGACGAGAGTTTCTACCTGGCGCCGTCGTTCGGGTGGGGTGGCGCGATCATCGGCGGACTGCTGTTTGGATGGGGCATGGCCATGGTGGGGACCTGCGGGTTCGGCATCCTGATCCGCCTGGGCAGCGGCGACATGCGAGCGGTGCTGATGTTCCTGGTCATGGGGCTGTCGGCCTACATGGCCGCGCGAGGACTGACTGCTCTGGGGCGGGTCTACGCGCTCGAACCGCTGAGGATCGGACTGGAAGGCGCTGGCGGGCAGGGGCTGGGCCATCTTGTCGGTGCGCTGTTGGGCGCCAAGCCAGGCGCCGCGGGGCTGGTCATCGGTCTCGCCGTGGCCGCTGTGCTCATTTTCTGGTGTTTCGGCAATGCCGAGTTCAGGGCTTCCGGCGGCAGCATCTTCTCCGGTGTGGCGGTTGGCCTCGCCGTGGCCGGCGGCTTCGCGGCGACCGGCATAATGGGCAATGACGACTTCGAGCCGCAGCGGGTGGAATCCCTGACCTATGTCCTGCCTCCGGGTGAGACGATCCAGTACCTTCTGACATTCACCGGGGCAGAGATCACCTTCGGCATCGGCGCGACGCTGGGCACGATCTTCGGGGCCATGCTGACCACGGCGACCCGGCTCGGTTTCCGGCTGGAAAGCTATGACGATGCAAGGGAAATGCGCCGCCACCTCATTGGCGCATTCCTGATGGGCTTCGGCGGCGTCGCGGCGATGGGCTGCACGGTCGGGCAGGGCGTGTCCGCCATGTCGACACTGGCGGTCAGCGCGCCGATCACGCTGGCGGCGATATTCGGCGGGGCCATTCTGGGCATCCGTTATCTGATGACCGGCAGCCTGCGGGGCGCTGCCGACTGAGGGGGGGAAACATGAAGAGCATCATACTGGCGGCGGCCATCACGCTTGCCGCGCCGGTCGCCATGGCCAACGAGAACATTCCGGATCAGTACCCGCAGTCGATGCTGTACAGCCCGCCCGTCGAGGTGATCCCGCATGTCTGGTCGGCGATCGGCGCCACCGCACCCTCGACCTACGAGAATGCGGGCCACAACAACAATCTCTCCTTCATCGTCACCGGAGACGGGGTCGTGGTGGTCAATGGCGGCGGCAGCTACCTGCTCGCGAAGGCGCTGCATGACGAGATCCGGCAGGTCACGGATCAGCCGGTGAAGCTGGTGATCGACGAGAACGGTCAGGGACACGCCATGCTGGGCAACTGCTACTGGGCGGAGCAGGGTGTTCCGATCCTCGCCCATGAGGACGCCGCCGCCGAGTTCGAGGAGTATGGCGCCCAGATCATCCAGAGCGCGCAGAACCGCCTGAAGGACCGCGCCGAAGGCAACTGCCTGCGCGGTCCCGACGAGACCTTCTCCGACCGACACGTCGTCGAGATGGGGGACTTCACCATCGAGGTGCTTTATCTCGGCCCGGCCCATTCACCGGGCGACACCCAGGTCTGGCTGCCGAAGCAGAAGCTTGTCATTGCCGGCGACATGGCCTTCCACGAGCGCCTGCTGCCGATCTTCGATCACACCGACACGGCGGGCTGGATCGAGACCTGGCCGATGTTCGAGGGGCTGGGCGCGCATTACGTGATCCCCGGCCACGGCCACCCGACCAACTACGCCCAGGTGCGGCGCTACACGCATGACTATCTGGTCTATCTGCGCGGCAAGATTCAGGAGGTCCTCGACGAGGGCAAGGGACTGGAGGACAGCTATTACGTCGATCAGTCGCCGTATCAGCATCTTCACACGTTCAACGAACTCGCCACCCGCAACGCCGGCCGCGTCTTCGAGGCGATGGAGTTCGAATAAGCGTCAGTCGGCGATGAACTCGGCGATCAGGTCGGCCGCATCCTCGGCGTAGAAGTCGAGGAACATGTGGCCGGCATCGTCGATCACCGAGAGCCGCACGCGCTCGCCGTCGGCGATGGCCGCCATGCGCTCCGGAACTTCCGGCACGACGGTGTCGGCGGATCCGGCGATCACCAGCACAGGCATCGAAAGGCTGGAGACCACTGTCGGCGTGTCGCGGTCCTCGAAGGCCCCACCCAGATAGGAGCGGATTGCGGCCGGTGAGGCCTTGGCGTCGCGGCAGTAGATGATGCCGGGCACGTCGATCAGATCGCCACCCTTCTCCGCCATGGCGATGACATCGGTGCGGCTGGCGCCATAGCGGCCCTTGTAGCGGCGGTCGCGCTCTTCGTCGGAATGGCCCACCGCGGGCGCGATCGCCACCAGCTTCTCGATCAGGTCTGGATGCGCACGTGCGAAGAGGGAGGCCTGATTGCCGCCGCGGCTGTGACCAGCCATGACGATCCGGGGGTGGCCCTGCTGCTGCAGCCATCGTGCCCACAGGGCAACTTCGTCGACCGCTTCCTCGTGGGTGTGGCGCATGGGCACGGCGCAGTCGTACATGTCCTTGCGCCGGTCCTGCGCAAAGGTCAGGCTGGGCGCCAGGCTGGAAATGCCGCGTTCGGCAAGCAGCTCCTGCAGCGTGTCGATCAGTTCCTGATCCTTGTGCGCCAGCGTGCCGTGCAGCAGCAGCACGACCGGCGCGCCTGCTTCGGCGTCATCCGCCGCCACCCAGTCGGCGAGGGCGGTGTTGTCGCCGATTTTCTGCTCGACAGTGACAGGCTCGGCCGCCAAGGCGGAGCCCATCGCGAAGCCTGCTACGCTGCCCAGCAGCGCGAGTTTCCTAATCCAGCGATTCATCATCTGGCGTCACGTCGAGAACACGAGCGCGCATGATCACCTTCACGTCCGTCTTGCAATTGGACATGCAGGGCTCGCCAGCGGCAAGGGTCGGTGTGTCGGGGCGCGCATCCTCGATGAAGTTGGCCTCGTTCGGCAGGCGCACATCCAGGAAGTTTTCCCGGGTCAGAACGAAGGAATCGTCGACCAGGTCGTTGGCGTAGAGCAGGTAGGCCGTGATGGCATAGACCTGATCCGGCGTCAGCGACTGGGCGTTGCCGAAGGGCATGGCCCGGTTGACGTAGTCCCAGACTGTCGACAGGTACGGCCAGTAGGAGCCGATGGTCTTGACCGGACGGTCCGCCTTGAGAGTGCCCTGGCCACCCGCGAGAACCGGCCAGCGGTCGACGCCCTCGGCGAAGTCGCCGTGGCAGGACGCGCATTGCTCGGCGAAGATCTCCTCGCCCTCGGCCACCGACCCCTGGCCGGCAGGCAGACCCTTGCCGTCGGGCCGGACGTCGATGTCCCAGGCGGCTATTTCCTCGGCTGTCGCGGGACGGCCCAGATCCTCGGCCTGAACCGTCGCCGTGGCGGCGGTCAGCAGGCCGGCGGCGAGTATGGACCTAAGAAGAAACTTCGACATTCTCCGCCTCCCCGTTGGACCGGACCAGCCAGGTCTGGATACCGTTGTTGTGGTAGATCGAGTTCTCGCCGCGGGCAGCACGAAGCTGGTTCTTGGTGGGCTGGATGTTGCCCGCGGAATCGATCGCGCGGCTCTGCAGCATCAGTTCCCGTCCGTCCCAGTCGAAGTCCACGTAGAAGCGGTGGGCCGACTTGTCGAAACTCGGCCCGTCGATGCGCGCGGTCTGCCAGTTGGCGCCGCCATCCATGGAGACATCGACCCGTTCGATCGTGCCGCGTCCCGACCAGGCGAGGCCGGTGATAACGTTGCGGCCCTTCGCCGTCAGCGGGGCCTGCGGGCTGGGATTGGTGATGACCGACTTCACGTCCATTTCCCAGGTGAAGCGGCGCGCCTTCCCGTCGGCCAGAAGGTCGGTGTATTTCGATGTTTCCTCGCGGTGGTGCCAGGCCATGTCGCCCACTTCGATGCGGCGCAGCCACTTGATCCACATGTTGCCTTCCCAGCCGGGAACGACCAGGCGCATCGGGTAACCCTGTTCCGGGCGCAGCGCCTCGCCGTTCATCTTCCAGGCGATCATGCAGTCATCCAGCGCCTTCTCGATCGGGATCGAGCGGGTCATGCCGGATGCGTCCGCGCCTTCGGGCAGCAGCCACTTGGCATTCGGCTTCAGCCCGCAATGCGCCAGCACATCCTTCAGCATCACGCCGGTATACATGACGTTGTGGATCATGCCGTGGGTGAACTGGCAGCCGTTGAGCTGTGCGCCGCGCCATTCCATGCCGGAATTGGCGGCGCATTCCAGGAAGTAGACCCGGTTGGTGCGCGGGAAGCGCTTGATCTCGTCGACGGTGAAGATCAGATCCTTCTCGACCAGACCATGAATGATCAGGCGATGGTCAGCCGGATCGATCTCGGCAATGCCGCCGTGGTGACGTTCGAAGCAGAGGCCGTTCGGTGTGATGATGCCGTCGAGCTCGTGCAGCGGGGTGAAATTGACCGAGCTGACCGGATCGGCGGTCAGCCATTCGACGTTGCGGCGAACCACATGCGCCTCATACTCCGACGGATGGCCGTAGGGGCGGGCATCGACGCCGTCACCCAGATATTTCGACCAGTCCGGGACGTTCGGCGGCAGGTTCTCGGGGTTTGCCGCCCGTGCGGCTGTTGCGCCGGCGACCGCGCCCGCGCCCAGCGCCGCCGCGCCCGTCAGGAACTTGCGGCGGGACGGAACAGGCAGGCCTGACGTCTTCTTCGCGCTCATTTCGCTTCCTCCCAAGGCTGCGAAAAACCTATTTCACAATCATATTCTGTTTTTTGAATATGTCCAGCATCAAGCGTTGATCAGGCGCACCTTGTCGTGCGGTTCGGCCGAGATCGTGCCGTGCTGGCGGATGTGATCGGCGACCACATCCCAGATCGCCGGCCCTTCCGTGCCTTCATTCACGCTTGCCCACCCGGCAACCATGTATTCGCGCGCGGAATCCACCGGTTCGCCAGTCTTCAGCAGGGTCATGTTTCCGATACGGCTGCCGATCTCCTTGCCGGGATCGATGGTGAAGCCCATGCCACCGACGCGCACCATGTCGCCGCCCTGCTGATAGTAGGGATCGGGGTTGAACAGGTTGTCGGCGACGTCTTCCAGGATGGTCTTCAGCAGTTCGCCGGTCATTCCGGTACGATAGCTGGCCGGATAGGTGATCGAGGTCATGTTGTGCACATCCTCGACGGTGATGTCCTGGCCCGGCAGCAGCGATGCGCCCCAGCGGAAGCCCGGAGACAGCGCAATTTCGGCATCACGCTGTTCCATCAGCGCGTTGCAGATCACGTCGTCGAAGGTGCCGTTGAGGTTGCCGCGCCGGTAGAGAACAGAATCCGAGCGGCCGAGCACGGTCTCCAGTTCGGCCTTGTAGGGCGCGCGGATGTCATTGATCAGCGCCGTCATTTCCGGATCCGGCTGGATCACGTCGGAGAAGACCGGGATCAGCTTGTAGCGGTAGCCCTTCAGCGCACCGTCGCGGACATCCAGATCGATGCGCGACAGGAACTTGCCGTGGCTGCCCGATGCGATCAGCAGCGTATTGTTGACCTCGACGGCGGCGGGCAGGGCGTCATGAGTGTGGCCGGTCAGCACGACGTCTATGCCACTGACCCGGCTGGCCAGCTTGCGGTCGACGTCGAAACCGTTGTGCGACAGCAGCACGACCAGGTCGGCGCCGTCTGCGCGCGCTTCGTCGACACGCTCCTGCACCAGGGATTCGCGAATGCCGAAGGACCATTCCGGGATCATGTAGCGGGGGTTCGCGACCGGCGTGTAGGGAAAGGCCTGTCCGATCACGGCGATCTTCGCCCCGCCGCGCTCGAAGGTCGTGGTCGCCTCGAAGACCGGCTCTTCCCATTCGGTGTCCACGACGTTGCCAGCCACGAAGCCGAAGTTCAGTTGCTCGATCAGTTCCTGAACCCGCTCGGTGCCATAGGTGAATTCCCAGTGCGCGGTCATCGCGTCGGTGCCCAGTGCGTTCATCACACGGACCATGTCCTCGCCCTGGGTGCGGTGACTGGTAAGCGATCCCTGCCATGTGTCGCCGCCATCGAAGAACAGCGCCTCGGGGCGCTCGGCCCGGATCGCCTTGATCATTGTCGCCAGACGGTCCATGCCGCCGACACGGCCATAGGCGCCGGCCAGCGCGGCGAAATCCTGATCGGTCAGCGCATAGGCGCCGGAACTGCCGGGATCGATGCCGTACTTCTTCAGGAAGGCCTCGCCCGTGACGTGGGGGGGCAGCCCCTTCACTTCGCCGACGCCGATATTGACGGTGGGCTCCCGGAAGTAGACCGGCACCAGCTGTGCGTGGCAGTCGGTTATGTGCAGCAGCGTGACATTGCCCAGCGGATCGAACTGAAGAAGGTCATCCTGGGTCAGGGCCTGCTGCGCGGCCAGGCGGGACCAGTTGGCGCCGGCGCCCAGCATCGTGCCAGCGGCGATGCCCATCTGTATGAATTCGCGACGTGAGATCATGACTGCACCTGAGGTAATGAAAGGGCCCCGAATCTGGGGGGATCCGGGGCCCGTGAGGCCGGCCTGGCGTTCTGTGGAGACAGCCGGCCGCAGCTTGATGGTTACTGACGGACCGACGGAGTCTCGACGCCCAGACCCTGACCACGCCAGTTGACGTAGAGCTCTAGCGCGATGAGTTCGTCGGAACCGACATCGAAGCCCTTGGCGCGGATCGAACCCATGCAGCCCTTGAAGCGGCGATGGATCGAGCCGAGCTTCTGCCACTTCAGTCGGTAGACCGGGAAACCGTTGACCTGGCCCTGGGACAGCATGTCGGCGCGAATGTAGTTGCCGTAATTGTCCTCGTGGCAGTTCGAACACGCCATGTCCAACTGGCCGTACCGGGTGTAGTAGATCTCCTTGCCCTTCTCGAACCAGGGCGCCATCTTGCCGTCGGTCTTCACGTTGAGCGGCATGCCGCGCGACTGCATGCCGACATAGGCGGTCATGCCGAGCATCTCGTCGGACTCCCAGCCCCATTCCTCGGCCTGCATGCGTTCGGTGCGGCACTCGTTGATCTGCATTTCCATGGTGACCGGCTTGCCCTTGGCCTCGCTCCACTTGGGGAAATTGGTGCGAACGCCCTTCATGCTGTCTTCGGCATTGCCGTGACACTCTGCGCAGGACTTGCTGGCCGAACCGTCGACCGTGGTCCACAGTTCCTGGGCCTGCTCAACCCAGATGAAGCCCGGATTATCGAAGTCGTCGTCCTGCAGCATCTGGGTTTCCTTGCTGCGGAACTCATACCCGGAAATGACCTTCTCGAGCGGATGATCCGGGCTGGTGGTCTTCACACCCGGCAGCTTGTCCGTGTCGAGTTCGGCCTGGGCCGGCAGGGCCAGCGCGGTCATCAGAACGATGGCGCCGGCGGTCAGGATATTCTTCATGTGTATTCCTCCCTGAGCGTTGCCGCCCTTGTCAGCCGACCTTGATCTTGGATTTCTTGGTGTAGGTCGAACCGTCGTCGTCCATCCAGGTGAAGGTGAATTCACCCGATTCCGGCACCTTGGCCGTGAATTCGAGGAACGGATTGGCCGAGATCGCCGGATCGATGTCGACGCCGAAGACCATCTGGCCGTTAAACTCTGCGGTGAACTTGTTGATGATCTGCCGCGGGATCAGGTTGCCGTCCTTGCCCTTGCGCAGGCCGGATTCCATCTTGTGCGAAATCAGCGTCTTGATGGTGATGACCTCGCCGGCGTCCGCCGACTTCGGGACCTTCACGCGGGGTTTTGCGTCTGCCATTTCTTTTCTCCCTCTATCCGTCAGCCGCCACAGCCGCCGATGGTGACCTTCACCTCGGCCCTGGTCATGTGGAAGGTGCCGTCAGACAGTTCGGCGACGGCGATGACATTCTGCGTCTTGGCCAGGCGCATGCGGGTGTTGGCCTCGGCCGAACCGCTCATCGGGCTGAAATGCATCGTCGCGACTGCGGCGCGCGGATTGCCATCGGCCAGAATGCGGACGTGCTTCACGTAGTTGTCGGCGGTCATCGGGCTGTTGACGCTGATGCCGATCGGGACCGTGTTGCCGTTCTCGGCGATCTCCGGTGCGGTCAGCGTGACCATGTCGTCTTCCATGACCTTGGCGCCGCTGGTGAAAGCCTGGATCTCTTCCTCGGCATTCTTCGCGAGTGCGCCGCCCTTGAAGGGCGTCAGGGTGATGAACAGGGCACCGGCACCAAGGGCCAGCGCCTCGCGGCGATTGAGTTTCATCGGCTGAAACCTCCTTGCTCGGCTACTCTTTGAGGCTGGAAACATAGGCAACGATGTCCTCGACCTGCTGTGCGGTCAGGATCGTCTTGCCTTCGAACTTCTTGTCGGTCCGGTTGAAACCGGTATCGCGGTAGAAGGCCGGCATGATCGTGGCATCGCCGAACACCTTCTTCGGATTGACGACGATGGCGCGAATCTGGGCCGGTTCCCAACGCGAACCTGCGCCGTCCAGCGCCGGGCCGACCTCGCCATGGAAAGGCTCGGCGGCCATGTCGGCGTTCTTGTGGCAGGCGAGGCAGTTGCCCTGCTTGCGGTTCAGAAACGCTTCGCGGCCCGCTGCCGGATCGCCGGCCGCGCCGGTCAGCGACTTGGTGACGGCAAGGTCGTCATTGATCATCACCTTGGATGGCGCGGTCATGCCGTCCGCGATCGCCGCGCCCCCGGCAATCGCCAGGACCGCAGCGGCCAGAATGGTTGTGCGTGCCTTCACGGGCTCCTCCCTCTATGGCTCCTACCGCCTGAGCGGTTCCACGTTATTGGTTTGTGGATTAGGCTCGAGCATTAAGCCATGCGGTACGGCAATACAACTGAAATATTCTAATATTTGAATATTTGGTCAGCCGGTCTGACCCAATGAGGGAAACATTTCCTGCATCCAGAAGCCGATGTCGTTCATCGATCCCGTCATGATCAGGATGCCGGTGACCACCAGCAGGCCGCCCATGATCTTCTCGACGAGGCCGAGGTGGCGGCGGAACCGCATCATGAAGCCAAGGAAGGCGGAGGAGAAAATTGCCGCCAGCAGGAACGGAATACCGATGCCGGCGGCATAGGCCGCCAGCAGCAGCGCGCCGCGGCTCATCGAATCTTCCGCTCCGGCCACGAACAGGATGCCGGCGAGCACCGGTCCCACACAAGGCGTCCAGCCGAATGCGAAGGCGAGTCCGACCAGATAGGCGCCGAGCCAGCCGGCCGATGATCCGCTTCGATGGACGCGGAACTCGCGGAAAAGCAGGCTGATACGAAACAGGCCGATGAAATGCAGGCCCATGACGATCAGGATGATTCCGGCCAGGATGGACAGGACTTCGAAATACTCGGAGACGGCCTTGCCGATGCTGCTTGCCGTCGCCCCGAGCGCGATGAAGACGGTGGCGAAGCCCAGAATGAAGAGCACGGACTTGAGAATGATGCCGCGCCGGCTGGCCGATGCGCCGCCAGCGGAAAGCTCTTCGAAGGAAATGCCGGCCAGGTAGCACAGATAGGGTGGCACCAGCGGAAGCACGCAGGGGGAGAGGAAGGAGAGCAGCCCCGCCAGAAGCGCGCCGCCAATCGTGATGTCGAAACCCATCGGACCGTTTGCCCATACATTCAATTATATGTATCTATGCGGCATGAAACGGTTTCTCGCGTCAATCCTCTTGTTTCTTGCGGCGACCGTTGTCGCTGGCGCGGTGGCGGAATCGCGGGCAGAAACCGAACTGGTCATGTTCGAACAGGATGGCTGTCACTGGTGCGCTGTCTGGTTCGAGGAAATCGGACCGATCTACCCGAAGACGTCCGAGGGACGGCGCGCGCCGTTGCGTCGCGTCGACATTCACGCGCCGATGCCCGAAGACTTGGCGGGTATTGAAGAATCCCGATTCACCCCAACCTTCGTGCTGATGCATGACGGGCGTGAGATAGGTCGGATCCGCGGCTACCCGGGCGAGGATTTTTTCTGGGGTCTGCTGGGCCAGCTTGTGGAGAAGCTGCCGCCGCAGAGTTAGAGGAATGTAGATGTCGATTGTTGAGTTGCTCAAGGGCGACGCCGATGCCGACAAGCTGATGGAGAACGCCCGCGAGGCGGCGGCTTTCCTGAAGGCGATCGGGCATGAAAGCAGGCTGGTGATTCTCTGTACGCTGTCCGAGGGCGAGAAATCGGTCGGCGAACTGGAGACTTTGCTGCAGCAGCGCCAGGCCAGCATTTCGCAACAGCTTGCGCGTCTGCGATCGGAAGGACTGGTCCGTGCCCGCCGGGACGGCAAGACCGTCTACTACTCCATCGCCAGCAACGAGGCCCGTACCCTGGTCGGCATGGTCTACCAGATGTTCTGCGCCAAGTAGCAGGCCGGCCTTCGGCGCAGGCTGGCCCCTTCAATCGGCTGCATGCGTCCGAGTGAATTTTGGTGCAGTATGCGGTCGCAACAGTGCCGTCATCCGGGAGGCAGGACCATGAACGACATCGGCAATTCGCCGTCGGCGCGCGACATCGAGAGCGTCATTCATCCTTACACGAACCTGGATCTGCACCGCCGCAAGGGCCCGATGATCATCGACAAGGG